>Ga0153956_1000165_pt1 | contig 84924 bp, 76 predicted proteins | sample TSFL040MetaG_FD_104704 | JGI IMG/M metagenome (GOLD analysis project Ga0153956, IMG submission 104704) | Attine ant fungus gardens microbial communities from Florida, USA - TSFL040 MetaG | ecosystem: Host-associated > Fungi > Mycelium > Unclassified | place: USA: Florida, Wekiwa Springs... | reverse complement strand
GACCACCAGCTCGATGACATCATCGCCGCCTACAACCACACTCCACGAAAATGCCTCGCCTTCCACACCCCCGCCGAGGCCTTCAACTACCCGTTGCACTTCCAATGTGAATCCACACCCGGCACAAGGCCGGGGTGACGGGGGATTTCTGAATCTCGATCCGGCCTGGTCCGTTCGCCCTGAGCTTGTCGAAGGGCGGGCTCACGATCGATAGCCGCCCTTCGACAAGCTCAGGGCGAACGGGTCAGGTTTAACGCACTTTGCGCTAGGCCTTTTCCAACGTGCATTGCAGCGGGTGCTGGTTCTGCCGCGCGAAGTCCATCACCTGGCTGACCTTGGTCTCGGCGACTTCATAGGTGAACACCCCGCACACCCCGACGCCCTTCTGATGGACGTGGAACATCACCCGCGTCGCTTCCTCGACCGACATGCGGAAGAATTGCTGGAGGCACAGAACGACGAATTCCATCGGCGTGTAATCGTCGTTGAGCATCAGCACACGGTATGGCGTCGGCTGCTTGATCCTGGTCCGGGTGCGCGTGGCGATGCCGACGCCAGTGTCTTCGTCGTCACCGGTGCGGTCGGGCGGCACAGCCATGGTCGTGGTGGGAAAATCACGCATCTCGGATGCGGAAATATGGCATTGCGCCCCTCAAGGGCAAGGGGTGGCGGTCGCATTAACCCCGCTTTTCGGGTGCGCCGGCCTAGAACTTGCCGCGCACCGACAGGCTGACGATCGGACCGATCAACTGGTCGTGCTGTTCGCGGAACGACAAGGGCGCGGCCGTTCGATAGCCGTCATAGACGAACCGGTCGAGGCGATGGCGCGCGTTGAGCAGGTTGATGACCGTCAGCCGCACGGTCATCCCCGCCAGATCCTTGCGCTCGACGAAGCCGCTCAGCCACCACGGACCCTCCCAGTTGCGGTTCACCTCGGTCGGGTAGAACGACTTGTTGTAATGGTCGTACGACGCCTCCGCACCCCAGGCGAAGCGGCTGCGCGGCACGTCCTGGCGGAAGGAAAAGTCCAGCCACGCGTCGTGATTGCCGCTGATCGACCGCTCGATCCCGGTCAGCGGATCGCGCACGCGGGTGCGCTCGATCCCCAGCGTGGCGTCGAGCTTGGCCCCGCGCCAGCCCAGCGGATCGAATTGCAGCGTGCCGGTGCTTTCGATGCCGAACCGCGACGCGCGCGGCAGGTTGCCGACGCCCTCGTCGCCAGTCCCGATCGGGATGATATCGACGATGTCGGTGATACGATGCGCATAGCCGCGCAGCCGCGTCTTGCCCCATGGCCCGAGTTCACGCCCGACCTCGGCTTCCAATTCCCAGCTTTGCGGCGGCACCAGGTCGGGGTTGCCGGCATTCTGGCGATCCTGGCTGAGATTGGGCTGCGACAGGAAGTCGTAGAAGCTGATCTGGCCGACGCGGCGGCGCAGCTTCAGGCTGGCGTCCCAACCGGGCGACGGCCGCCAGCCGAGCGACACACTGCCCTTGGGACGGAAGAACTTGCGCGGGGCGAGATTGCCGTCGACGCGCGCCAGCGTGCTCTGTTCGGCGCCCAGCACGACCTGGAGATCGAGCCTGGGGCTGAGCGGGCGGCTGAATGTCGCGCTGCCCTCATACCGGGTTTCCTCGACCTTGCCCGACCCGCCGGGGAACGGCACCGGCTCGAACACGCCCGCGGTCGACAGATCGGCCAGGGAACCGCGCTGATCGAGCGAATTATAGGCGCGCTCGAACGACAGCTGCCAGCCGTTCTTGCCGGTTTTCCAGGAATATTCGGCGCGGCCGACCGTCTCGCCGATATACGAATTGCGGCCGAACAGGATGCCGGTGTCGGGCGCGCCGCTGTCGAAGCGCGTGATCTGCGTCTGGACGATCGGCTCGTGGTCGAAATGCCGGAGCCCGATCAGCTTGAGCCGGCCCGGCCCGAGCCTGAAATCATAGTCGCCGCTGATATCGTAATAGAAACCGTCGAGCCGGGTGCGGATCACCCGGCTGCGATCGTCGCCATCGGCGCGAAGGCGCCGGTCGCCATTATAGACGGGGTTCCAATAAGGCGTTCCGGCGATCGTCAAATTGCCCTTGGCCGAACCGGGGCCGCGAAACGCCAGCTTGGCCTTGACCGTCACGAGATCGGATTCGCTGTGATAGATCTGGTCGCGCCGCTCGATCAGCGCGCCGGTGGCGTCGGTGATCAGCACCGGCCCGCCGAAGCCGCCGCGCCCCGTCGAGTCCTCGACCGACAATGTATAGTCGAGCCAGTCGAGCTTGCCCGCATAGCTGATCGATCCGCTGAACAGATTGGCGCGGGCGAAATGGGGACGGAAATCCGGACTCCATTCGAACTGGCCCTTGCCGCCGCCCGCCTTCACGATGACGTTGGCGACCTGGCCGATCAGCCCGGCGATGCCCAGACTCGCCGCGTCGACCAACTCGATCCGCTCGACATTGGCGGCGGGCACCTTGCGCAGTTCGTCGATCGCGCCGCCCGATTTGTTGGCGATCCGCTCGCCGTTGATCAGCACATTCTCCGACGCCTGGCCCAGCCCGCGCTCCTGATCGACGCTGCGGATGGTGAAGCCCGGCACTTGCTGGAGCATGTCATAGGCGGTTTGCGGCGCGAACCGGGCGAAGTCGGCGGGCAGATAGATGCGCTTGGCGGTGGCGGCCGACATGGGCAGCGGCGCGACCGCGGGACCGGCCGACGGAGCGGGGGCCGATTGGGCCTGGGCGAGCGTCGGATGGGCCAGCACGGCACCCGCGAGCAACCCGGCCCGCAGCCGAAAACGAACCTGACGCGACATCGACGCTACACTCCCCATGCGTGTCACCGCACGCCATGACTACATTTGTAGTCGGAAGCTCGTTCGCGTCAAGCTGTATTATTTTGATAGCACACGATCGGGTGCCGTCAACGTCCGTCGCTGGGGATCTGGACAAGAAAAGGGCGGCAGCCGGATATTCCGGCGACCGCCCCAATTCTTTCAGCCTGACGGCGGAAGGCGGCGCTTACGCGGCGACCTTCAGCTTCTCGGCGGCAACCGCGACGCGGTTGGAGATCGGCTTGGCGACGTCGCCGGCCAGCTTGATGAAGGCTTCGGTGTTCTTCGAGGTCTCGGCGACCATCGAGTCGAACTGGCCACGGACGAAGTCCGAGTGCAGCTTGAAGAACTCGGTCGGCGACTTCACGCCGGCGAAGCTCTTGAGCGCCGCGGTGGTGCCTTCGAACTGCTTGCGGGCATATTCGGCATAGCCCTGGCCCAGCGTCTCGAAGCCCTTGGCCGCGATCTTGCCCGATTCGACGAGCGCTTCGACGTTGCCCTTGTTGAACTCGTTCATGTCTTCGAACGCCTTCTGGCCCTTGGCCGCGACGTCCTTCGCCTTGGCGGTGAAGTCGGCGAAATAGGCCTGGCCCTTGTCGGCCGCGTCCTTGATCGTGTCGGTCATCTTGGTCACTTCCTTCTTGATGGCCGGCGCGGCTTGAGCGACGGCGGCGGGTATTGTTTCGGTTACGGCGGTGGCAACAGCCTTCACGGCGGGGGTCTCGACGACCGGCCATACCGGCTGCTCCACGGCAGGCGTTTCGGCGACGACGGTGGGAGCGGTCTCGACCGGCGACGCCTTCACGGCCGGCTTCTTGACCACGGGCTTGCGCGCCGCAGATTTGGAAACGGGGGTCTTGCTCGCCATCGTCGTGCTCCGCAACGTCATTGCTGCAGTGCACAAATAGGCGATCCGGCGCGATAGTCAAGCAGTTTTTGTGCAGTGCAACATAAGGTGCACACTTGCTGTCGCGGTACCGGCCCGCTCCCCCACCCGGCCGCCCAATCAGGATATTCTATGGGCGGCCGGGTGGGGGAGCGGGCCGATACCGCCTGGCGCGTGAGCGCCACAAAACGTCAGCGCGCCTTCACATAGCGGCCCGGCGCATCCTCGATCGCGGCGAGCTTGCCCTCGCCCGGCACCCGCGCCGCCACTTGCTTCGCGCCGAATGCACGGATCCATTCGATCCAGTCGGGCCACCAGCTACCCTTATGCTCGGTCGCGCCGGCGACGAAATCGGCCAGCGACGGCACTGCCGAGTCCCCGGTCCAATATTGGTATTTGCCCGCGGCGGGCGGGTTCACCACGCCGGCGATGTGCCCGGACCCCGCCAGCACGAACTTGAGCGGGCCGGTGAAATGGTGCGTCACCTTCCACACGCTTTCGGGCGGGGCGATATGATCCTCGCGACCGGCCTGGATATAGCTCGGCGTTGCGACCTTCGACAGGTCGATCGTCTCACCCAGCGCCTTGACCGCGCCCTGCGCCAGTTTGTTGTCGCGATAGAGATCGGTCAGATACGCCTTGTGCCACTTGGCGGGCAGGTTGGTGACGTCGCCGTTCCAGTGCAGCAGGTCGAACGACGGGTGCTTGTCGCCCATCAGATAGTGGTTGACCACCGGCGACCAGATCAGGTCCTTGCCGCGCAACAGGTTGAAGGTCATCGCGAGGTAACGGCCGTCGAGATATCCCTCCCCCGACAAGCTCTCGATCAGTTGCAGGTACGAATCGTCGATGAAGTTGAGCAGCTCGCCGGCTTCGGAGAAATCGACCTGGGCGGTGAAGAAGGTCGCGCTCCTGACCTTCCTCGCCTCGCCCTTCGCGGCCAGCACCGCGAGGGTGGCCGCGAGGGTCGTGCCCGCGACGCAATAGCCGATCGTATGGACCGACTTGACGTCGAGCGCGTCGCGGATCGTGTCGATCGCGTCGATCTGGGCGGCGATATAATCGTCCCACACCACGTCCTTCATCGACGCATCGGCGGATTTCCAGCTGACCATGAACACGGTCAGCCCCTGGTCGACCGCCCAGCGGATGAAGCTCTTTTCGGGGCTGAGGTCGAGGATGTAGAAGCGGTTGATCCAGGGCGGGAAGATGACCAGCGGCGTCGCCGCGACCTGATCGGTGGTCGGACTGTACTGGATCAGCTGATAGAGCGGGGTCTCGTGGACGACCTTGCCCGGCGCGGTCGCGATGTTGCGCCCCACTTCGAACGCCTGGGCATCGGTGTGGGTCAACTGGCCGCGCTGGAAGTCGCGCAGCAATTGCGCGAACCCGTCGGCCAGGCTCGCGCCGTTGGTGTCGAGCGCCTTGTTGAGCGCCTTGGGATTGGTGAAGGGCGAATTGGCCGGGCTCATCGCCTCGACCAGGGTCCGCATCGCGAACCGCGCCCGGTCGCGCGCGGCGGCGTCGAGTCCCGGCGCCTGGTCGACCGACTTCATCATCGTGTCGGCCATCATCGAATAGCCCTGGCGCATCAGGTCGAACACCGGATGCTCCCATTCGGGCCCGGCAAAGCGCCGGTCCCTGGGATCGACCGCATCGCGCCCGACCGCGGCGACCGGCGCCAGCACCTGCCCCCAGGCATCGAGCACCGCGCGGACGCCGGCGGCGGGGTTGGCGGAAGGATCGGGCTGGGTAGGATCGTCGGCCATGATCGCGGTCTAAAACATCCGCGTTACATTTGCACGCCGCCTCGACCCGGCGCACGATAATTTCATATCGGACGGTTTAGACTTTCGCCGACGCGCGCCGCAGTGCATCAGTGCCGCCATGTCCGACGATTTCTACCGCATCAAGCGCCTGCCGCCCTACATCATCGCCGAAGTCAACGGCATGCGGGCAGCGGCGCGCGCGGCGGGCGAGGACATTATCGATCTCGGCATGGGCAACCCCGACCTGCCCCCGCCGCCGCACGTCATCGAGAAACTGGTCGAGGTCGCGCAGAAGCCGAACGCGCACGGCTATTCGCAGTCGAAGGGCATACCAGGCCTCCGCCGCGCGCAAGCCAATTATTACGGCCGCCGCTTCGGGGTCGAGGTCGATCCCGAGAGCGAGGTGGTCGTGACGATGGGGTCGAAGGAGGGCCTCGCCAGCCTCGCCACCGCGATCACCGCGCCCGGCGACGTGGTCCTCGCGCCCAATCCGAGCTATCCGATCCACACGTTCGGCTTCATCATCGCCGGCGCGACGATCCGCGCGGTGCCGACCACGCCCGACGAGCATTATTTCGAAAGCCTGGAACGCGCAATCGCCTATACCGTGCCGCGGCCCAGCGTGCTGGTGGTCAATTACCCGTCCAACCCGACCGCCGAGACGGTCGACCTCGCTTTCTACGAGCGCCTCGTCGCCTGGGCACGCGACAACAAGGTGTGGATCATCTCCGACCTCGCCTATTCGGAGCTGTATTACGACGGCAACCCGACCGTCTCGATCCTGCAGGTCAAGGGAGCGATGGACGTCGCGGTCGAGTTCACCAGCCTGTCCAAGACCTATTCGATGGCGGGCTGGCGGATCGGCTTCGCGGTGGGGAACAAGCAGCTGATCGCGGCGATGACGCGGGTGAAGTCGTATCTCGACTATGGCGCGTTCACCCCGATCCAGGCGGCGGCCTGCGCGGCGCTCAACGGCCCGCAGGACATCGTCGAGAAGAATCGCCAACTCTATCACAAGCGCCGCGACGTGCTGGTCGAAAGTTTCGCCCGCGCCGGGTGGGACATTCCCTCCCCCCGCGCATCGATGTTCGCCTGGGCGCCGCTGCCGCCCGCGCTCCAGCACCTAGGCAGCCTTGAGTTCTCCAAACAATTGCTGACTCACGCTCAGGTCGCGGTGGCGCCAGGGGTGGGTTATGGCGAGAATGGAGAAGGGTTCGTGCGCATCGCTTTGGTCGAGAACGAGCAACGGCTGCGCCAGGCCGCGCGCAACGTGAAGCGCTACCTGCAATCGATGGGGGTCAACACCCCAGGCGCATCGGCGGGCTGAGTCGAAGCTCGAATGACATTCCGATTCCACGTGTTCCTGCGAAAGCAGGAACCCAGGGCGGCAAGCGCATCGCCCGCGACTCCGGGCTCCTGCTTTCGCAGGAGCACGGATAGGGCATGATCGACTGGCATTATTCGCTGGTCGGCGTGCTGGTCGGGCTGGTGGTCGGGCTGACCGGCGTCGGCGGCGGGTCGCTGATGACGCCTTTGCTCGTCCTGGTGTTCGGCGTCGCGCCGACCACCGCGGTGGGAACCGACCTGCTCTATGCCTCGGCGACAAAGGCCGTCGGCACCACGGTGCATGGCTGGCGCGGGACGGTCAGCTGGCGCGTGGTCTCGCGGCTGGCGATGGGGAGCGTGCCGGCGACGATCGTCACGCTGCTGGCGATCGGCGCGTCGAGCAAGGCGCATACCGGTTATGCGATATCCGTGATCCTGGGCATCGTGCTGATCCTGTCGGCGCTCACGGCGCTGTTCCGCGCGCGCATCGTGGCGTTCGTGACGCCACGCGTCGATCCCGTCGGGCGCGAGCATCCGGTGGCCCTGACCATCCTGCTCGGCGCGGTGCTCGGCGCGATGGTGTCGTTGACCTCGGTCGGCGCCGGGGCGCTGGGCATGACCGCCTTGTTGATCCTGTATCCCAACATGCCGGTGAACAAGCTGGTCGGGTCGGACATCGCGCATGCCGTGCCGCTGACCCTGCTTGCCGGAACCGGGCACTGGCTGCTCGGCTCGGTGGACGGCGCGCTGCTGGTGTCGCTGCTCTGCGGGTCGATCCCCGGCATCATCGTCGGCAGCCTGATTTCCTCACGCATCTCGGACCGTTTCCTCAGCCCGATCCTGGCGGCGGTATTGCTGCTCGTCGGCATCAGGCTGCTGTTCTGACGAGGCGCCCGGAATGACACGCGACGGCTTCGCCTTTTCTACCCTGCTCAAGGTCCGCTACGCCGAGATCGACGGGCAAAAGGTCGTCTTCAACTCGCGCTACCTCGAATATGTCGACGTCGCGGCGACCGAATTCTGGGACTGGACCGGCATCGCCGCGGCGCTCGGCCCGGCCTGGACCGAGACCGAATTCCACGTCCGCCGCGCCGAACTGGACTATCTCAAGCCGTTCGTGCTGGGCGACGCGATCCGCATCTGGGTGCGCGTCGCGCGGGTCGGAACGACCAGCCTGATCAAGCGCTACGAGATGGTGCACGCGACCACCGGCGCGTTGCACTGCATATGCGATCAGGTGACGGTGAACGTGCACCTGCCGACCGGACAGCCCGTGCCGATCGATGACGCGGTGCGGCAATTTATCGGCGATTTGCCGGGCTAACCTACTCCGCCGCTTGCTGCAGCGGCTCGTTTTCGCCGACGACATCCTCGGGCAGCGCCCAATGCAGGTCGCCTTTCCTGAGCGGGCGGCCGTCGTGCGACAGCACCTGGACCGGCTGGATTCGCCGCATGTCGCGGGCGTCGACCAGTACCGGGGTCGCCGGCACGCCGGTCTCCCAGCGCTCCCCCCATTGCCGCAGCGCGACCATCACCGGCAACAGTGCGAAACCCTTGTCGGTCAGGCTGTACTGGATCTTGCGGCGGTCCTCCGGCAGCGCCTCGCGCGTCAGGATGTCGTGTTCGACCAGCCGCGCCAGACGGTTGGCCAGGATATTGCGCGCGATGCCAAGCTCGGACTGGAACTCTTCGAAATGGTGCAGCCCATTGAAGGCGGCGCGCAGGATCATGAACGACCAGCGCTCGCCCATCGCCTCGAGCGCGGCCGGCAGGCTGCATTCGACCAGATCGCGCAGCGGTTCCCTCAGGTGTCCGCCCATCAGAATTCCTCTCTCCTTGGCGCAAGGTAACGCATTTCGACCGTCATGAAAATGCCATGTAAGTTTTCAGTTGCAACTCGCTACCTACTATACTAGGTGGTGATTCGCAACCTATTGTGCGTTGCAAGGACGAAGGAGGAAAACATGTCCCGCATTCTCGGCTTCATCGGCGCCGTCGCCGTCACCACCGCGTTCGGTTCGACCGTCGCGCTCGCGCAGCCCCAGGGCAACGGCTATTATGCCGCGACCCCTGTCGAGGCGCCGGCCAAGACCAGCCTGATCACGCGTGACACGATGTGGAAGTTCCGCGACGGTGCGTTCACCGCGTCGAAGGCGCCGGAACGCGACATCGTGCTGTGCCAGCTCGTCGCGCAGCGCGTCGGCAAGCTGTCGTCGTTCACCGCCGGCGGCCAGGCGCTCGACGCCGACAGCCTCGCCAAGTGCAACGCCAAGGCGGCCAACTGATCCATCCCCTCTCCGGCCGCGGTCCCCGGATCGCGGCCGGTTTTTTGCGTTCCATATTGCAAAGCAGCGCAATCCCGGCATCTTGGGGCTAGATGCTGCGCCAATACGAACTGGTCGACCGGGTCCTGAGCTACGACCCGCAAGCTGACGAAGCGCTGCTCAACCGCGCCTATGTCTTTTCGCTCCAGGCGCATGGCTCCCAGAAGCGCGCGTCGGGCGACCCCTATTTCAGTCATCCGATCGAAGTCGCCGGCATCCTGACCGACCTGCACCTCGACGACGAGACCATCGCGACCGCGATTCTCCACGACACGATCGAGGATACCGTCGCCACCCCCGACGAGATCCGCAAGATGTTCGGCGACAATGTCGCGCGGATGGTCGACGGCGTCACCAAGCTGTCGAAGATCGAGGCGCAGAGCGACACCGAGCGCGCCGCCGAGAACCTGCGCAAGTTCCTGCTCGCGATGTCGGACGATATCCGCGTGCTGCTGGTCAAGCTCGCCGACCGGCTGCACAACATGCGCACGCTCCACCACATCGCGAACCCCGACAAGCGCAAGCGCATCGCGCGCGAGACGATGGACATCTACGCCCCGCTCGCCGAGCGGATCGGCATGTACGAGTTCATGAAGGAGATGCAGAGCCTCGCCTTCGAACAGATCGAGCCCGAAGCCTATGCCTCGATCACCAAGCGGCTGGAGCAACTGAAGGAAGGCGGCGGCGACCGCATCGCCAAGATCGGCTCCGGCCTGAAGCTCCTGCTGTCCCGCCAGGGCGTCGACGCCGAGATTTCGGGGCGCGAGAAGCACCCCTACAGCATCTGGAAGAAGATGCAGGAACGCCATATCAGCTTCGAACAGCTGTCCGACATCATGGCGTTCCGCGTGACCGTGCCGACCGAGGAGGACTGCTATCGCGCGCTCGGCATCATCCACCGCCGCTGGCCGATGGTGCCGGGGCGGTTCAAGGATTACATCTCGACGCCCAAGCGCAACGGCTATCGCTCGCTCCACACGACCGTGATGCACGCCGGCGACACGCGTGTCGAAATCCAGATCCGTACCGAGGAAATGCACGCCGAGGCCGAATACGGGCTCGCCGCGCACTGGGCGTACAAGACCGGCAAGGTCCGCGCCGACACCCAGCATAGCTGGATCACCGACCTCGTCGAGATCCTCGAGACCGCCGACAGTCCCGAGGAACTGCTCGAACATACCCGGATGGCGATGTACCAGGACCGCATCTTCGCCTTCACGCCGAAGGGCGAACTGCACCAATTGCCCAAGGGCGCGACGCCGATCGACTTCGCTTATTCGGTGCACACCGATCTCGGCGACCAGGCGGTCGGCGCGAAGATCAACGGCCGCCACGTGCCGCTGCGCACCGCGATCGAGAATGGCGACCAGGTGCAGATCCTGCGCTCCAAGGCGCAGGCGCCGCAGCCCAACTGGCTCAACTTCGCGATCACCGGCAAGGCGCGCGCCGCGATCCGCCGCAAGCTGCGGCTGAGCGAGCGCAAGGAAACGCTGGCGCTCGGCCGCAAGCTGTACGACGAGATCGTCCACCGCCTGCCCGCGCCGCTCAGCGTCGATGCGGTCAAGACCGCGCTCAAGAAGCTCCAGCTCGCCGATGAGGACGCGCTGCTGGAGGCGGTGGCGCGGCGGCGAATCACCGACGCCGAACTGATGGAAGCATTGATGCCGGGATCGGCGGGAACCGACGCCGGCCGTGCGCTGCCCCAGCAATCGGCGGTGTCGATCACCGGGCTGCGGGCCGGCGTCGCCTACAAGCTCGACACGTGCTGCCACCCCGTCCCCGGCGACCGCATCGTCGGATTGCGCCGCCCCGACGAAGAAATCGCGGTCCACCGGATCGACTGCCCGGTGCTCGCCAGGTCCGACGACGCCGACTGGGTCGACCTGGCCTGGGGCGACAAGGCGGAGGGCGGTCTCGCCCAGATCGAGGTCACGCTGAAGAACGAGCCGGGCGCGCTCGGCACCGTATCGACGATCATCGGCCAGCACCGCGCCAACATCATCAGCATCCGGTTCGATACGAGCGATTCCGGATTCCACACCAACCTGATCGACCTGGAAGTGCGCAACGCCGCGCATCTGGAAAAACTGATGGCGGCGTTGCGGGCGGCCGACGCGGTGAACGCGGTGGTTAGGCCTTAATCCTCCTCTCCCGTTGGGAGAGGATACGAAGACTTGGCAGCTTGCTGCCTAGTCGAAGTTGGTGAGGGCAGAGTGCAATCCGCTATCGGCCCTCACCCTTCCGGCGCTACGCGCCTCCCTCCCTCTCCCAATGGGAGAGGGAATTCACCCCCCGATCGTCGCGCACTTCGCCAGGAGCCACGTCCGCTCCTCGGCACTGAGCGCCGGCCCCAGCACATCGAGCACGCGGCCGTGATATGCGTCGAGCCAGGCGCGCTCGGCCTGGCTCAGCAACGCCGGCTCGATCAGGCGGCGCTCGATCGGCGCGTAGGTCAACGTCTCGAACCCCATCATCGCCTGTTCGGCGCCGGGAATCTCGCGCGTCTCGACCAGCACCAGATTCTCGATCCGTATGCCGTAGTCCCCCGCCTTGTAATAACCCGGCTCGTTCGAGATGATCATGCCGGGCTTGAGCGGTTCGGCCGGGCCGCCGCCGGGATAATTGGGCTTGGCGATGCGCTGCGGCCCCTCATGCACCGCGAGATAGGCGCCGACGCCGTGGCCGGTGCCATGCGCGAAATCCAGGCCAGCATCCCACAACGGCCGGCGCGCGAAGCTGTCGAGCTGGCCGCCATTGGTGCCGTCGGGGAACACCGCCGTCGCGAGCGCGATATGCCCCTGCAGCACGCGGGTGAAGCGGTCGCGCATCTCCGCGGTCGGCTCGCCGACCGGGATGGTGCGCGTCACGTCGGTGGTGCCGTCGGCATATTGCCCGCCCGAATCGACCAGATAGAGCTGGCCCGGCTTGATCGGCAGGCTCGATTCCTCGGTGACGCGATAATGCGGGATCGCACCGTGCGGGCCGGTCGCGGAGATCGTGTCGAAGCTCAGGTCCTTGAGCAGCCCGGTCGCCTCGCGCAGTTCCTGGAGCTTGGCGGCGGCGGTCAGCTCGGTCTCGGTGCCCGCCGGCAGCGTCTCCTCGCACCATTTGAGGAAGCGCGTCAGCGCCGCGCCGTCGCGCACGCTCGCCGCGCGATGCCCGGCGGCTTCGGCGGCGTTCTTGATCGCCTTGGCCAGCACGACCGGATCGCGCAACGCCAGCACCGTCGCGCCGCCCTTCTGCAACCCGTCGAAGATCGCCGCGACCGCGCGTTCAGGGTCAGCCGCGATGCGCTTGCCGGCGTAACGGCCCAGCGCGGGCGCGAAGTCCTGGCGGTCGTGGATACGCACCGCGTTGCCGAGATGTGTGGCGACGTCCTCGCTCATCTTCTCGGGCGCGACGAACAAATCGAGCGTGCCGTCGGCATTGGCGATCGCATAGGCCAGCGCGACCGGCGTGTGCTCGACATCCGCCCCGCGCACGTTGAGCGCCCAGGCGATCGAATCGAGCGCCGACAGCACCACCGCATCCGCCTTCTGCGCGGCCAGCCAGTCGGCGATCCCGGCGCGTTTCTCGGCGGAGGACTTGCCGGCGATGTCGTCCGGCTGGACGACCAGCCGCGCGTCGGACGGCGCGGGGCGGTCGGGCCAGATCGCGTCGACCGGGTTGGTGTCCACCGCCACCAGCGCCGCGCCCTTCGCCGCCAGCGCCTTTTCCGCCTGCCCGACCCATTCCGAGGTGTGCAGCCACGGATCATAGCCGATCCGGCCGCCCGCGCCCGCATGGCCGCCGAGCCAGTCGGCGACGCTGGTCGCGGGCACTTCGACGAACTGCCAGTCGCCGCCGTCGACCTGCTCGCGCACCTGGAGCGTATAGCGCCCGTCGACGAACATCGCCGCCTCGGCGGGCAGCACCACCGCCGTCCCGGCCGAGCCCTGGAACCCCGTCAGCCAGGCAAGCCGCTGGGCATAGGCGCCGACATATTCGGACATGTGCTCGTCGGTCAGCGGGACGACGAATCCATCGAGCCGGTCGCGCTTGAGTTGCTCGCGCAGCGCCGCGAGACGGTCGGTATAAGTGGACATGCGTTCTCTTCCGTTCGCCCCGAGCTTGTCGAAGGGCCGTTCTTCTTACAATGCGGGTAGAAGAAAGTGCAGGGCTTCGACAAGCTCGGCCCGAACGGAGTTTTGTGTGACGAACCTGCCCAAGCCCCCCATCGCCCGGACGCGCCCGCACGAATTCACCACGCACGGCGTGACGATCTCCGATCCCTGGGCGTGGCTGAAGGACCCGAATTACCCGACCGTCACCGACCAGGACGTGCTCGCCTATCTGGAGGCGGAGAATGCCTATTTCGAGGCGATGATGACGCCGCACAAGCCGCTGACCGACCGGCTCTACGAAGAGATGAAGGGGCGGATCAAGGAAGACGATTCGAGCGTCCCGCAAAAGGACGGCGACTGGCTCTACTGGACCGCGTTCGAGACCGGCGGTCAGTACCGCAAGTGGTGGCGCAAGCCGGCCGATGGCTCCGGCGACGACGTATTGATCCTCGACGAACCGGCGCTGGCCGAGGGCAAGGAATATTTCAGGCTCGGCGCATTCTCCGTGTCGAACGACGGCAAGCTGCTGGCCTATGCGATCGACGATAGCGGCTCGGAGCGCTTCACGATCCGGGTCAAGGACCTCGCGACCGGCGAGCATCTGCCCGACACGATCCCCGGCATGCTGTCGGAGATCGTGTGGACCGCCGACGACAGCGCGTTCCTCTACGGCCTCGCCAACGAGCAATGGCGCACCGACAATGCGCGGTTGCACCGGCTCGGGTCCGATCCCAAGGACGATGTCGAGCTGTATCACGAGGCGGACGAAGGCTTCCGCGTCGGCGTCAGCGAGACCAGCGACCGCCAGTGGATCGTCATCGCCAGCGGCGATCACACGACCAGCGAAGTCTACCTGCTTCCCGCGAACGATCCCGCCGCCCCGCTTCTGCTCGTCGCGCCGCGCAAGGCCGGCCGCGAATATGACGTCGAGACGCATGGGCAGATTCTGTACATCCACACCAACGACACCGATCCGATGTGGCGGCTGGTCACCGCGCCGATCGCCGACCCCGGCAATTGGTCCGAGCTGATCGCACCCTCCAAGCATTTCTACATGACCGGGATCGAGTGCTATCGCGACTATTTCGTCGTCGAAGGACGCGAGGACGGGCTCGATCAGATCGCGATCCACCGCTACGACCCGGCGATCGCGCCGCAGCGGATCGTGTTCCCGGAGGCGAGCTATGCCGCCGGCCTCGGCGACAATCCCGAATATGACATGCCGGTGCTGCGGCTCGGCTACGAATCGATGGTCACGCCGGGGACGGTGTACGATTACGATGTCGCGACCGGCGAGATGACCGTGCTCAAGGTTCAGGGAATCCCGAGCGGCTATGACGCAGAGAAATATGCGACCGAACGGCTCAAGATAATTGCGCGCGACGGCACCGAGGTGCCGGTGTCGATCGTCTATCCCAAGGACTTCCCCCGCGACGGATCGCGCCCGCTGTTCCTCTACGCCTATGGCGCGTACGGCTATGCCATCCCGCCGGGCTTCTCGACCGGGCGCTTGTCGCTCCTCGACCGCGGTTTCGCCTATGCCATCGCCCATATCCGCGGCGGCGACGATCTCGGCCAGCAATGGTATCACGACGGCAAGCTCGACAAGCGCGAGAATACGTTCAACGATTTCGTCGACGTGGCGAAGGCGCTGGTCGCCGACGGTTGGACCTCGGTGGGCAGGATCGCGATCGCGGGACGCTCGGCCGGCGGCGAGCTGATGGGCGCGGTGGTCAATTCCGACCCCGATCTGTGGGGCGCGGTGATCGCCGACGTGCCGTTCGTCGACGTGCTCAACACGATGCTCGACGCGGAGCTGCCGCTGACCCCCGGCGAATGGCCCGAATGGGGCAACCCGATCGAGGACAAGGCGGCGTTCGATCTGATCCGCAGCTACAGCCCTTACGACAATGTGACGGCGCAGGCCTACCCGCCGCTGTTCATCTCGGGCGGCCTCAACGATCCGCGCGTGACCTATTGGGAGCCGGCGAAATGGGCCGCCAGGCTGCGCGCAACCAAGACCGACGACCATGTGTTGCTGCTCAAGACCAACATGGGCGCGGGCCATGGCGGCAAATCGGGCCGGTTCGACAGCCTCTACGAATCGGCCGAGGAACATGCGTTCGTGCTGTGGCAACTCGAAGTGGAAGCGTAATTGCTGTTCCGTGTATTGATCGAAGGGTCGGGAATCCTGACGGCGAAGGGCGCCATCGGGTTCTTCGCGGCGATGACGGTGGACCAGCCCGAACAGCCGGGCGCGGAGATGTTCGCGCTGCGCACGATCCGCGAGGAATGGCGCCACGGGCTCAGCGCCAACCTGTCCTCGACCAAGCCGAAGCTCACGATCGTCGATTGCTGGCGCCCGACCTTTCGCGAACGGCTGCGCAAGGTGCCGGACACGCGGAGTTTCTACGAAGCGAGCGACCGCGGGCTGATCGCCGCGCGCGCCGCGCAATTGAGCCGCGCGCCCACCTCCGCGACGATCTGGACGATCGCCGATCCGCAGCCGGACGCCGAAGCGGCGGCATGACCTTTTCCTGTCCCGTCACCGCGACCGATGCCGACATCGACGAACTCGGCCATGTCAACAATGCGGTGTGGGTGCGGTGGATCCAGGACATCGCCGTCGCGCACTGGAACGCGGTCGCGACACCCGGCCAGCGCGAGGGCATGATCTGGGTCGTGACGCGGCACGAGATCGATTATCGCGGCAATGTGGCGGCGGGCGAGACGGTGACCGCTGAAACCTGGGTAAGCGACCCGCCGCAGGGCGCGCGGTTCGACCGGCATGTGAAATTCACCGGCAGCGACGGCAAGGTGAAGGTACAGGCGGTGACCACCTGGGCGCTGATCGACCGCGCGAGCGGGCGGCTGATGCGCGTGCGGCCGGAACTGGCGGCGGCGTTCCTGGCTTGAACTCCCCTCCCTGGAAGGGAGGGGCCGGGGGTGGGTGGAAGTATCGCGATACGGCAATCGCGCCGGGTGCGGCCAGCGTCTTGCCAGGACGCCACCCACCCCTAACCCCTCCCTGAGAGGGAGGGGAATCAGGACTCCCGCTTCACCTCGGCGATCGCGGTTCTGCTCTGCCGCGCCCAGGTCTCGCGACCGGTCAGGAACGCCTTCCACCCAAGGATCGCGCCCCAGTGGCGGAACAGCTGGAAACTGAACGGTTCGAGTATCGCCGCCGCCAAGGCAGGGCCGAACTTCAGCCCCTTGGTCTGCCCGGTCCAGCGCGAATAGAGGCTGAGCGAGGCGAGGTGGAAGGTCAGGTCGATCGCGATCTTGGCCACCATGATGATCAGGATCGGCAGCACGATCCGGAACCGCCCGCTGAACAGCACGACCGCCAGGATCACGAACGCGGCCAGCCCGAACACCGGCTGCATCGTGTCGGCGGCCTTGACCGGCAGCATCGCGGTGCCGAGCTGCCCGAAGCGGCGGTTCGCCACCATGTCGCGGTTCCAGTGCTGCGTCTGCAGGAACCCGCCGAACCAGCGCCGCCGCTGGCGCAGGAAGGCGGGAAGCGTCGCGGGGGCGTCGGTGCTGGCGAGCGCCCCGCCCACCACGCGCACCCGCCAGTCGCGGCCGGTGTCGTGCGCGAAACGGTGGAGGCGGTGGATCAGCTCATAATCCTCGACCAGGCAATCGGGGTCGAACCCGCCGACCTCGATCACCGCCTTGGTCCGGAACGCCGCGAACGCGCCCGATACGAGCAGCAGCCCGTTCAACCGTTCCCACGCATAACGCGACAGGAAGTTGCGGACGTACTCATAGGTCTGGAACCATTCGAACAGCCGCCCCGACGGGCTCGGCCCGCACATCGGGCGGATCACGCCGGTCGCCGCGACCAGTGCGGGCTCGGCGGCGAAGGCGGCGCGCATCGCGGCGATCGCGCCGGGTTCGAGCAGGGTATCTGCATCGACCGTGACGACGATATCCTGCGGCACGTGAAGCAACGCCGCGTTGAGCGCGCGCGCCTTGCCGCCATGGGGCAGGCGCAGCCAGCGCAGCGACGGCAGCCCCGGCGCGGGCGGGCTGATCGCGCCGATGGCGGGGGGCGTCAGGCCGTAGCGCGCGAGCGCGTCGGGCGTGGCGTCGTCCGATCCGTCGTCGGCGATCAGGATCAGGTCGGGCGCGCCCTCCTGCGCCGCGAGCCGATCGATCGTCACGTCGATCACCGCGGCTTCGTTGCGCGCGGCGACGATGATCGCCAGGCTGGCGGTGGCGGTGCCGGCCGTCGCCCGTCCGGCCCCGTGCCGCAGCGGCCAGATCTCGATCGCGGTGAAGACCAGCAGCGCGGTGTCGTAGAGGATGTACGCCACCCCCACCGACCAGACCAGGACGCCCTGCCGCAGGAACGCCTGAACCACCAGTGCGACGAACGCCGCATAGACCAATGCCGTGATCGCCCGGCTCGGCCAGCCGACGCGGCGCGGGTTCAGCCGGGGCGATTGCGTCGCGAAGGTCTGGGCGAGCGCATCGGCCGCCGTATGTTGGAGCATTTCGGGTCTGAACACCTGGGAGGGGTGAAGGGCTACTAGCGTTCGCTCCGTGGCCGCACTAGCCTGAACGCCGGATGACGAAGGAGCGGGTATTGGCACGGCAACGTTACACGAAAGTCGCGATCTGGCTGCACTGGCTGGTCGCGTTCGGCATCATCATCAACGTCCTGCTCGCCTGGGTCTGGCCGCTCGGCGACCATAATGACGCGATCGCCGTCTATGTCCGGCCGATGATCGACGCCCACAAGTCGATCGGGATCACCGTGCTCGGGCTCGCCGTGCTTCGCCTCCTGTGGCGGCTGGGGCACAAGCCGCCGCCCTACCCCGCCGGCTACAGGCCGTGGGAGGCCAGGTTGTCGCATCTGGTCCATTGGGGACTCTATTTCGTGATCTTCGCGATGCCGATCACCGGCTGGGTGATGGATTCGGCGTGGAAGGACGCGGCGGCCAACCCGATCCATTTCTTCGGCATCACCGAATGGCCGCGGCTGGGCTTCATCATGAACCTGCCGCCCGACACGAAGGAATGGATCCATTCCACGTTCGGCGAAGCGCATGAACTGATCGCCAAACTCGTCTATGCGCTCGTGCTGATGCACCTCGCCGGCGCGCTCAAGCATCAGTTGCAGGGGCATGCGGAGTTGCAGCGGATGGGCATCGGGCATTGACCGCAAGCCACGGGAGGCAAGCCAAAGGCGGGGCGCCTAGATCGCTGGTCACAGCGATGAAGGACCCCGCCATGACCTATGCCTACGCCATCCACCCCTCGCCCGTCGGCAAGCTCAAGCTGGTCGCGAGCGGCAACGGCGTCGCCGCGATCCTGTGGGAGAATGACCGCGAGGACCGCGTCCCGCTCGGCCCGATGACCGAACAGCCCGATCACCCGGTGCTGGTCGAGACGAAGCGCCAGCTCGACGACTATTTCGCCGGCACGCGCACGCGATTCGACCTGCCGCTCGATTTTCACGGCACCGCGTTCCAGAAGAGCGTCTGGACGGCGTTGCTGACCATCCCCGCCGGCGAGACGCGCAGTTATGCCGAGATCGCGGCGCAGATCGGCCGGCCGACCGCGTGCCGCGCGGTGGGCGCGGCGAACGGCAGGAACCCGATCTCGATCGTCGCACCCTGTCACCGCGTGATCGGCAGCGACGGCTCGCTGACCGGCTTTGCCGGGGGATTGGAGGGGAAGAAATTCCTGCTTGCGCTGGAGCGAGGCGGCAACCGTGCTCCTGCGAAAGCAGGAGCCTAGGCCCAAATACGATGTCGCTTGTAGCCCTGGGCTCCTGCTTTCGCAGGAGCACCGAGGGGTTCAGTCGATCGTCGCCTGATCCGACAGGTCGTCGCCCGATACGGGACCATCGATCCCGCGATGGACGCGCACCCCGCGAGCGCCGCCGCCGACGCGAATGATCTTGGCGTTGGAGGTCGGCGCCGCATTGGGCTTGGTCACCGAAGTAGTGGTCGACACGCCGGCCGCGACCGGGGCGGCCGTCGCCGAAGGCGCCACGGCGCCGCGATAGACCTGCACCCCGCCGACCGACTCCACACCGGCATAGGCCATGTCGCCGCCGCCCGATCGCCCGGTCACGCTGGGCTCCGATCCCGAATAGGGTTGTCGGAACGCCAAGGCACGTTCCATGCCGGGCCGCCAGCGATAGAAGATATGCGCGCCGACCGTCGCGACCTTGTCCATGCTGGTCGCCCACCATGGCGAGACGTAATTGGCATGATAGAAGGTCGCCGAGCCGACCGGCGCATAGACCGCGCCGGAAAGCGCCGCGCCGGCCACCGCGCGCGCGCGCGACCATCCTGTGGCGGTCGGCGTGCGGTTGAGCGAGCCGTCGCAGGTGAAGGTGAACTGGCACCCGGTCGACCGCGTCGATCCCTGATAGACCACGCCGCACACACTGGACGGGAAAGCGCGGTCGCGAACGCGGTTGAGCACGACCTGGGCGACCGCCCGCTGGCCGTCGTCGGACTGGTTGCCCGCCTCGTAATAGACCGCCTGGGTCAGGCAATCGAGCGCGCGCGCGGCATCGTCGGGGCTCTGCGTCGAGGCGAGCGCGTTGAACGAAGGAGCGGCGGCCATCGCCGCTTCGCCGCCCGCGTCACCGGCCGCGCCATCGGGAATCGACAAATCGGTCGGCACGTTGAGGTCGAGCTTTTCGAGCATGACCTTGGGCGGCAGCTTGGGAATCGCCAGCGTGACGCTCGATCCGTCATTGTCCTGCACGCACGCCGACACCGCCAGCGCCGCCATCAGGCCCAGCACCATCCGCGCCGCCAGGAAGATCCCGCCCCGTTTCACGCCTGTCGAGGTAACGGGTCGGGGTTAACATTTACCTCCCGCCGTCATTCCCGCGAAAGCGGGAACCCATCTCGTGCCCGAGCCACGTGTTGCAAGGATTGGAGATGGGCCCCCGCTTTCGCGCGGGTGACGACCTGGGAAAGCGTCACCCCGAATTGCGCAACGCGGTCGCGATCGCGTTGATCGACAGCAGGATGCCTTCGGCCACGCGCGGGTCGTCCTCGCCGGCGCGGTGGCGCTTCATCAGTTCGATCTGGAGCAGGTTGAGCGGCTCGATATAGGGCAGGCGCAGCCGAATCGACGCGTCGAGCGCGGGGTAGTGCTGGAGCAACCGCGTCTGGCCGGTCGCGTCGAGCAACCCGTCCCTCGCCTGTTCCCACCCGTCGCGGATGCGCGGGAAGATCGCGCCGGCCAGCGCGCGATCCTCGACCAGCGCCGCATAGCGTTCGGCGATGCCCATGTCGGACTTGGCGATGACCTGCTCCATATTGGCGAGCGTCGCGGCGAAGAACGGCCAGCCCTCCGCCATTTCGCGGAGCAGCCCCTTGTCGGCGAACCCGGTCAGCGCCTGGCCGACGCCGTACCAGCCCGGCAACATCACCCGCGCCTGCGCCCAGCTGAACACCCAGGGGATCGCGCGCAGATCCTCGATCGCGTCGGATTTCTTGCGGGACGCGGGGCGGCTGCCGATCTTGAGGTTGGCGATCTCCGCGATCGGCGTCATCTGGCGGAAGAAGATGCGGAAACCCTCGGTCTCATAGACCAGCCCGCGATAGGCCCGGAACGCCGCCGCCGACAGGTCGTCCATCGCCGCGCCGAACCGCGCGCGGTCGGCGTCGGACAAAGCGGGCGGTTCGAGGCTGGCGAGCAGGGTCGCCGCCGCCATCGCCTCCAGATTGGTGCTCGCGCTTTCCCGCGTGCCGTATTTGGCGGCGATCACCTCGCCCTGTTCGGTGATGCGGATGCGGCCCTGCACCGTGCCCGGCGGCTGTGCGCGGATCGCCGCGAAGGCCGACCCGCCGCCGCGTCCGACCGCGCCGCCGCGTCCGTGGAACAATTGCATGCCGACGCCGGCGCGCTCGAACACCGGGGTCAGCGCCTCCGACGCGCGGCTCAACTGCCAGGTCGAGGTGAGGTAGCCGCCGTCCTTGTTCGAATCCGAATAGCCGATCATCACTTCCTGCACGCCCCGCGCCGAGGCGATCGCGGCGATTTCGGGGAGCGCGAACCAGTCGGTCATGATCCGCGGCGCGGCTTCGAGGTCGCTGACGGTTTCGAACAGCGGCACCGCCATGATCGCCGCGCTCGGCGGATCGCCGGGGACGTAGAGCCCGACTTCCTTGAGCAGGAGGTGGACCTCCAGCAGGTCGCTGACCGACATCGCCATCGACACGATATATTGGCGGATGCACGCCGGACCGTACCTGGCATGCGCGTCGGCGGCGGCGCGCAGGATCGCGAGTTCGCCCGCGGTTTCGTCCGAATAGGTCGCGAAGGGGCTGACCAATGGCCGCGCATTGGCGAGTTCGCGGCGGAGCAGGGCGATCCGCGCGTCCTCGTCGAGCGCCGCATAGTCGGCCTCGACCCCGGCGACCTTGAGCATCTCGGCCACCACGCGCTCGTGCACCGCGCTGTTCTGGCGCAGGTCGAGCGTCGCGAGGTGGAAACCGAACGTGTCGACCGCGCGGATCAGCCGCCCGAGCGCGCCGCCGGTGGCGAGCGGCCCGTCGCCTTCCGCCGACAGCGCGTGCGCGATCGTGACGAGGTCGCGGCGTAGCGCCTCGGGGCTCGAACACGGCTTGCCCGCGATCGCGGCGGGGTGCGGCGCCGGCTTGCCGGTCAGCGCGAGGTGCGTCGCCGCCAACCGCGCATAGATGCCCGACAAGGCGCGGCGATAGGGCTCGTCGCCGCGGCTCGGCGCATCGTCGCCGCTGCGGCCCGCCAGCGCGAGCAATTCGTCGCTGACCCGGGCATGTTCGGTCGAGATCGACAGTTCGGCGCCGAGCGCGTGGATCGCGTCGAGATAATAGCCGAGCACCGCCTCGCACGCCTTGGCCAGCGCCGCCGTCAGCGACTCCGCGACCACGTTGGGATTGCCGTCGCGGTCGCCGCCGATCCAGCTGCCGGGCTTGAGGAAGCTCGGCGTGCGCTCGCCCAGCGCGCGATCCCAGCGCTGGTAGAGGCCCGGCAAGACGGGCAGGAACACGTCGCGCAGATAGGACAAGGCCGTCTCGACCTCGTCGGTGACATAAAGCCGCTCGCGCCGCAGCACGCGGGTCTGCCACAGCAACGCGATCTGTCGCGTGATCGCCTGGTCGACATCGTCGCCGTCGGGTGTCGTCGTCGCGCCGCCGTCGCGCATCGCCATCAGCGCGGCGATGCGGTTGCGATGGTCGATCATCGACTTGCGCCGCACCTCGGTCGGATGCGCGGTGAGCACCGGCGCGATCAGCGCCTGGTCGAGCAAGGCGGCGACCCGGTCCCTGCCGATCCCCTCCTTCGCCAGCCGCTCGATCGCCGCCGCGACATCCGCCCCCGGTTCGGCCGCGACGCCCTGGCGGTCCTCGGCGAGGTTGGCGAGCATCGAGAACAGCATGAACCCGCGCACGAAATCGAGCGTCTCGTCGAGCGTCAGCCGGTCGAGCCCGAGATCGACCTCGCCCCCCACCCCGCGATGCCGGTCGACCGAGGCCGAGCGGATATATTCGGTGCGCCGGAACAGCTCCTCCCCGCCATAGGCGCGGATCACGTCGCCGAGCAGCTTGCCCAGGAAACGCACGTCGGGATTGTTGGTGATCGCGGGAAGGTCGGTCATGCTTTGTTGCTGCACCGCAGCGCACGCCGGGTCAATCGTTACGTTTCAAGCGGCCTGCATAATATTTTATTTCGGCCGGAACCGATCAGGCTTCCAGTTCGACGTCCCAGTACAACCAGTCCCGCCACGTATCGTGGAGGTAATGGGGCGGGAAGCTCTTGCCGTGATCCTGCAATTGCCAGCTGGTCGGGCGGATCGGCTCGACATGGAGCGGCATCTTGGCCTCGCGCGGGGTGCGGCCGCCCTTGCGCAGGTTGCACGGCGCGCATGCGGTCGCGACATTCTCCCACGTCGTGCGCCCGCCATACGCGCGCGGGATCACGTGGTCGAAGGTCAGGTCCTTGCCCGTGCCGCAATATTGGCAACAGAATTTGTCGCGCAGGAACAGGTTGAACCGGGTGAAGGCCGGGAACTGGCTGGGCCGGACATATTGCTTGAGCGCGATGACCGAGGGCAGCTTCAAGCTCGACGTCGGGCTGCGCACTTCGCGTTCGTAATGCGAGATGATGTCGACCCGGTCCAAAAAAACCGCCTTGACGGCGGTCTGCCACGGCCAGAGCGAAAGCGGATAGTAACTGAGCGGCGTATAGTCGGCGTTCAGCACCAGCGACGGGCAACTGTCCGGATGCCGCATCAGGTCGGGATGGAACACGTAACGCCCCCCTTGCTTCCTGGCGGGCATCAACCCGACTAGGATGACGTGGTGATGACAGCACAACGCGCGACTCGCGGTCAAGGGCCGGCTTGACGATAATCTCCCGCTTCGCGCCGAGTCCCACCGGACGGTTGCATTTGGGCCACGCCTGGTCGGCGGTGCTGGCGTACGATCGCGCGCGCGACGCGGGCGGGCAATTCCTGCTCAGGATCGAGGATATCGACGGCACCCGGGCGCGGCCGGAGCATGTCGCGTCGATCCTGAGCGACCTGGAATGGCTTGGGCTCACGTGGGATGGCCCGGTCGTGTTCCAGTCGGCGCGCGTGCCGCTCTATGCCGAGGCGCTGGAACGGTTGAAGGCCATCGGGCACGTCTATCGCTGCTTCTGCACGCGCGCCGGGATCGAGGCGCATATTGCCGCGGCCGGGCTCGCGCCGCACGCCGAGGACCGGGCGCCGCCGCACCCCGAAACGTGCCGCCATCGCGATCCCGGCGAGATCGGCGAACTGATCGCGCGCGGCGAGCCGTTCGCGTGGCGGCTCGACATGGCGGCAGCGGCGGCGGCGCATGCTGGCCTGGCCTGGCGGGACGAGATCGCCGGACCGCAGATCGCGCGACCCGAACTTGCCGGCGATGTCGTGCTGTGGCGCAAGGACGCGCCGGCCAGCTATCACCTAGCGGTGACGGTCGACGACGCCGCGCAGGGCGTGACGCATGTCGTGCGCGGGCGCGACCTGTTCGACGCGACGCACGTCCACCGCCTGCTCCAGGCCATGCTGGACCTGCCGACGCCGATCTATCGCCATCACGCGCTGCTGGTCGATGCCAATGGCGAGCGGCTCGCCAAGCGCCACGGCGCGCCGACGCTGGCCGATTTGCGCGCCGATTATCCGGATGGCCGCGCGCTGGCCGATGCGCTGCGGTCGGGCAGCCTTCCCAACGGCTATCGAAGCGCCTAAATCGGCGCCATGACCTTCCTCGCCATCCTGCTCCTCGCCGCGATGATCGCGACGGTCGCCGCGCTCGTTTACGGCGTGGTGATGTTCCTCAAGAACTCGTCGGCCGAAGTGCATGGGCCGGGGCCCAGCGAATATGCGCTCAAGTCGAACAAGGCGATGCAGTTCCGCATCTTCTTCCAGGCGGCGGCGATCCTGATCGTCGTGCTGATCCTGTTCGTCGCCGGGCAGCGTTAGTTTGATGCGCTCACGCGCATGGCGGCGCCGGCCCACTCCCCCACCCGACCGCCCATAGGATAAACTGATTGGGCGGTCGGGTGGGGAAGCGGGCCGGCGCCGCGAGGACAAAGATGGTCAAGCTCAACAAGATATATACCCGCACCGGCGACGCCGGCACGACCGGCCTGGTCGACGGGTCGCGCGTGTCGAAGGCCGATTCGCGGATGGCGGCGATCGGCGATGTGGACGAGGCCAACAGCGCGATCGGGGTCGCCACGACCCTGGCCGAGGACGAGACCCACGCGGCGCTGGCCCGCATCCAGAACGACCTGTTCGATCTGGGCGCGGATATCGCGACGCCCGACGGGATCGACGGCGCGCTGCGCATCACGCCCGCCCAGGTCGCCCGGCTGGAGCATGAGATCGACGCGATGAATTCCGCGCTCGACCCGCTGACCAGCTTCATCCTCCCCGGCGGTGCGCCGATCGCCGCGCACCTCCACCTCGCCCGCGCCATCGCCCGCCGGGCGGAGCGCAGCGCGGTCGCGGCCAACGTCGCCGCGCCCATCAACCCAGACGCCCTGCGCTACATCAATCGCCTCAGCGACTGGCTGTTCGTCGCGGCGCGCGCGATGAACCAATCGGCGGGTGGCGACGTTCTATGGGTGCCCGGCGCATCGCGTTGATACCTCTTGGGCATCCGCCCGCTCTTCCTGTCATGAGCGATTGACTCCATCGGCGTAACGGCCGAAAAGGAGAACATAATGCGAACAATTCTCGGTCTTCGTCCGACGCCGGAAGCGCTCGCCGCGCGCTATGCCGCGGTGCGCGCGCTGAGCGAGGCGCTGGTCGCACCGCTGTCCGACGCCGACGCCAGCGTGCAGTCGATGCCCGACGCCTCGCCCGCCAAATGGCACCTCGCGCACACGACATGGTTCTTCGAGACGTTCGTGCTGCGCGATTTCGTCCCCGGCTATCGCCTGCACGACGCGCGTTTCCCGTTCCTGTTCAATTCCTATTACGAAGCGGAAGGCCGCCGCCACGCGCGCGACCGGCGCGGGATGATCACGCGGCCGGGGCTCGCCGACGTGCTGGCGTATCGCGCGCATGTCGATGCCGCGCTGGCCGCGGCGCTGCCGGACCTGCCCGAGGCGGCGTGCGGGCTGGTCCGGCTCGGTTGCCACCATGAGGAGCAGCACCAGGAATTGCTGCTGACCGATATCCTCCACCTGATGTCGGAAAACCCGATCGAGCCGGCAATCTGGCCCGGCGCGCGCAAGACTCCGGTCGCGATGCCGGAGCCGATCGGCTGGATCGAGCATGGGGGCGGACTGGTCGAGATCGGGCATGACGGCCCGCATTTCGCGTTCGATTGCGAAGGGCCGCGCCACCAGGCGTTGCTCACGCCGCACGCGATCGCCGACCGCACGGTGACCAACGGCGACTGGGCCGCGTTCATCGCCGATGGCGGCTATGCCGATCCGCGCCACTGGCTGTCGGACGGCTGGGCGTGGGTGAAGGCCGAGGGGATCGGCGCGCCGCTCTATTGGGAAAGGCGCGACGACATGTGGACCCGCTTCGGGCTCGACGGCCGCCGCCCGATCGACCCCGCCGCCCCGGTCACCCATGTCAGCTTTTTCGAGGCGGATGCCTATGCCGGCTGGGCCGGCGCGCGACTGCCGACCGAGGCCGAATGGGAAGCCGCCGCTACGGGCCACGCCCCCGATGGCGGCAACCAGCTCGACGCCGCCGGCCCGGTCGAACCACGCCCGTCGTCCGGCGGCCCCGCTTTCTTCGGCGACGTGTGGGAATGGACCGGCAGCGCGTACCGCCCCTATCCCGGCTTCAAGGCGTGCGAAGGGGCGGTCGGCGAATATAACGGCAAGTTCATGAGCGGGCAGTTCGTGCTGCGCGGCGGATCGTGCGCCACCCCGCGCGGGCACGTCCGCGCCAGTTACCGCAACTTCTTCTACCCTCACCAGCGCTGGCAATTCACCGGCGTGCGGCTGGCCAAGGATTTGTGATGGTCCCTCTCCGTCGTCATTCCCGCGAAAGCGGGAACCCATCTCGTGCGGGTGCCGCGCGTTGGACAGTGAGGAGATGGCCCCCCGCTTTCGCGGGGGTGACGGAAAGAAGGCTCGCGCAATGTTGAAGCAGGAAATCGAGGACGGCACGCGCAGTTTCGCGGACCCCGCCTTCCGCGCCGACGTGATCGAGGGGCTGACCCGCCGCCCGCGCGCGATCCCGGCTCGGTGGTTCTACGACCGTCGCGGATCGGAACTGTTCGAGGCGATCACCTACCTGCCCGAATATTACCCCACGCGGACGGAAACCGAGCTGCTGCGATCGATCGCGGGCGAGGTCGCGGAAAAGGTCGGGGCGGGTCGCGCCGTGGTCGAGTTCGGATCGGGATCGTCGGCCAAGACGCCGATCCTGCTCCAGGCGGTCGACCCCGCCGCCTATGTGCCGATCGACATTTCGGGCGATTTCCTGCGCGAATCGTCGAAGGCGCTGGCCGGGCGCTTTCCCGGCCTGCCGGTGTTTCCGGTCGAGGCCGATTTCCTGAAGCCCGTCCCCTTCCCGCCGCAGGTCCGCGACTTGCCCAAGCTCGGCTTCTTTCCCGGCTCGACGATCGGCAACATGGTCCCACTGTCGTCGGCGGACCTGCTCCGCGCGATGCGGGCGTCGCTTGGCGAAGGCGCGATGCTGCTGATCGGGATGGACCGCATCAAGGACATCGCGACGCTCGAACGCGCCTATGACGATGCCGCGGGCGTCACCGCCGCGTTCAACCTCAACCTGCTCGAACGGATCAATCGCGAACTGGACGGCACGATCCCGGTCGGCGCGTTCCGCCACCGCGCGATCTGGAACGACGACCGCGCGCGGATCGAGATGCACCTGGAGGCGATGCGCGACGTGACCTTCACGATCGAGGGACGCCAGTTCTCGATCGCGGCGGGCGAGACGATCCACACCGAGAACAGCCACAAATACGGCCCCCGCGACGCGCGCCTTCTGCTCCGCGCGGGCGGCTGGACGCCGATAGCGGAGTGGACCGACCCTCAGGATCAATTCGCGCTCTATCTCGCCGAAGCCCAGGCGCCGCGCCCGGCGCCATGAGCGACGCGGTCAACCCGATCGCCGGCACCGGCTTCGCGCGCGGCGCGGGGGTCTATGCGACCGGCCGGCCCGGCTATCCCGCGGCGGTGACCGATTGGCTGCGCGACAGGCTCGGCATCGGTGTGGGGAGCGTGGTCGCGGAGGTGGGAGCCGGTACGGGCAAGTTCACGGCCTTGCTCGCCGATATCGGCGCCGACGTCATCGCGGTCGATCCCGTGCCCGAGATGCTCGCCGAACTGTGCGCGGCGCTGCCGCAGGTGCGGACGCTGGTCGCCGCGGCCGACGCACTGCCGCTCGCCGACGCCAGCGTCGATGCCGTGGTCTGCGCGACCGCCTTCCATTGGTTCGCCAGCCGCGAGGTCGTCGCCGAATTCCACCGCGTGCTGCGCCCCGGCGGCACGCTCGGGCTGATCTGGAACGTCCGCGACACCGGCATTCCCTGGGTCGCCGCACTGTCCGAACTGACCAACCGTTATCAGGGCGACGCCCCACGCGAGTCCGAAGCGGCGTGGCGCGCGTCCTTCCCCGCACCCGGCTTCGGCCCCTTGCACGAAACGCGGATGCGCCATGAGCATCGTGGCGCCCCCGAGGACGTGATCGTCGGCCGCACGCTGTCGACCAGCTTCATCGCCGCCTTGCCCGACGCGATCCAGGCGGAGGTCGTCGCGCAAGTCCATGCCCTTATCGCGCGCACGCCCGAACTGGCGGGCCGGGCGGAGACCGCCTTTCCTTACATCACCACCGCGTACGATTGCCGCCGACTGGACTGATCGCTAGGGCGGCCCGGAACTTTCGGGAGTCAGCAATGCACAGCGTCGGCGTGATCGGGGCGGGACAGATGGGCGCGGGGATCGCGCAGGTGACGGCACAGGCCGGCTATCACGTATTGCTTGCCGACGTCGGCAAGGAACGCGCCGATGCCGGCAAGGCCGGCATCGCCCGCCAGCTCGCCCGCGCGGTCGAAAAGGGCAAGCTCGACGAAGCGGCGATGGACCAGGCGCTCGGCCGGATCGAGACGATCGACGGCCCCGCCGGCATGGGCAAGTGCGACCTGATCATCGAGGCCGCGACCGAGCGCGAGGAGATCAAGCGCGCGATCTTCGCCGAAGTCGGCAAGGTGATGGGCGCGTCCGCGATCCTGGCGTCGAACACCTCGTCGATCCCGATCACCCGGCTGGCGCAGGCGACCCCCGATCCGGCGCGGTTCATCGGCGTGCACTTCTTCAACCCCGTGCCCGTAATGGGCCTGATCGAGATCATCCGCGGCCTCGCCACCAGCAACGCGACGGTCGCCGCGATCGAGACCTATGCCGCCGCCCTCGGCAAACAGGTGGTGCGCGCCAACGACGCGCCCGGCTTCATCGTCAATCGCGTGCTGATGCCGATGCTCAACGAAGCCTGTTTCGCGCTGGGCGAGGGCGTCGCCACGATCAAGGATACCGACCTCGCCTGCCAGCTCGGGCTCAACCACCCGATGGGGCCGCTGACGCTCGCCGATTTCATCGGGCTCGACACGTGCCTGGAGATCACGCGCGTGCTGTTCGAAGGCACCGGCGATCCCAAGTTCCGCCCCGCCCCGCTGCTGGTGAAGTATGTCGAGGCCGGCTGGTTCGGCCGCAAGACCGGGCGCGGCTTCTACGATTATTCGGGCGCCGAGCCGGTGCCGACGCGATGACGCTCTACGACATTATCGGGCTCGCCGGCACGGCGGTGATGCTCGCCACTTACGGCCTGACCGTGATGGGACGGATCGACGCGCAACGCGCGCCCGCGCTCGCCGGCAATTTCCTCGGCGCGGGCGCGGTACTGATCAGCCTGAGCCACGACTTCAACCTGTCGGCGGCGGTCATCGAAGCCGCCTGGGCACTGATCGCCGGGGTCGGCCTGATCCGGCTGGCGGTGAAGCACTAGGACGGATCGACCTCCAGCACAGCTCAAAGTCGCCCGTGCTCCTGCGAAAGCAGGAGCCCAGAGCCACGGGCGACAGGACTTGAGATCCTGGACTCATGCTTTCGCAGGAGCACAAGGGTTTGAACGGCGATCCGCCCCTTTCATCCTCCCCCTGGCGAGGAAGGATTTCGACAAACCTACGCGATCAGCATCCCGGCCAGCGCCGCCGACATCAGGTTCGCCAGGCTCCCCGCCGCCAGCGCGCGCAGGCCCAGCTTGGCGATCACCGGCCGCTGGTTGGGCGCGAGGCCGCCGGTCACCGCCATCTGGATCGCGATCGACGAGAAGTTGGCGAACCCGCACAGGGCGAAGGTGACGACGGCGACGGTATGCGGGCTGAGCACGGCCTGCTGCTTGCCGAGGTCGATATAGGCGACGAATTCGTTGAGCACGATCTTCTCGCCGAAGAACCCGCCCGCCGCGCCCGCTTCGTTCCACGGCACGTTCAACAGGAACATGACCGGCTGGAAGATCTTGCCGAGAATCGCCTGGAAGCTGAGGTCGGGATAGCCGAACCATCCTCCCACTCCGCCCAGGATGCCGTTGGCGAGCGCCACCAAGGCCACGAACGCCAGCACCATCGCGCCCACCGCGACCGCCAGCTTGACGCCGGTCTGCGCGCCCTGTGCCGCCGCCATGATGATATTGGCGGGCTTTTCCTCGTCATGCGTCGCGTCGGGCATCGGCTCGCCGGGCGTGCCGCCTTCGGGCAGCAGCGCCGCCGGCCCCTGCCCGCTGATCCGCGCTTCGGGCAGCGCGATCACGGCGTCCTCTTCGAGCAGCGTCCTGGTGTCAGGCATGATGATCTTGGCCATCAGGATGCCGCCCGGCGCCGCCATGAAGCTGGCCGCGAGCAGATAGTCGATCTTGATCCCCATCGAGGCATAGGCCGCGAGGATCGTGCCCGCGACGCCGGCCATGCCGCTGGTCATCACGGTGAACAACTGGGCCTGGGTCAGCCCCGCCAGATAGGGGCGGATGACCAGCGGCGACTCGCTCTGCCCGACGAAGATGTTGGCCGCCGCGCACAGGCTTTCGACCTTCGACACGCCGATCACCTTTTCGATCGCGCCGCCGATCCAGCGCACGACGAACTGCATGACGTTGAGGTAATAGAGGATCGAAACCAGCGCCGCGAAGAAGATGATGACGGGCAGCGCGGCGATGGCGAAGCTGGTCCCGCCGATTTCGGGCTTGGCGAGCGGACCGAACAGGAAATCGACGCCGTTATGCGCATAGCTCAGCAGGTTGGACACACCGCCCGACATCCAGGCCAGCACCGCCTTGCCCGCCGGCACATAAAGCACCAGCACGGCGATCGCCGCCTGCAGCAGGAACGCCGCGCCGACCACGCGCAGGCTGATCGCGCGGCGATTGTTCGACAGCGCGACCGCGATCAACAGGATGACGGCGATACCGGCCAGGCCGATCAGGATACGCATGAAATTGTGGCCCCCGGGCTTTTCGTTCTTCAACCGGTTATGGCGGCAAAAAATGCCGGTGCACAACCCCGCTTGCACGTCCCGTAAGCTGCCGTTCAGGTAGAGAGGATCACCTAGTCGAGCGCGGACGCCCGCGCTTTCCCTCGCGCGATCGGCGTCCGCCACGAGGAGCAAAGCGATGACCAGTGCATTCAGGATGATTGCGGTCGCGGCCGCCATGACGATCGGCGGCGCCGCCGCCAGCCCGGCGTTCGCGGCGAACGATGCCATGAAGGTGTGCGGCGCCAAATATCAGGCGGCGAAGACCGCGAAGACGCTTCCCGCGGGACAGACCTGGAACCAGTATCTCGCGCAATGCCGCGCGACATTGCCGAAGACGGCGGCGGTCGCCACGCCGGCCAAGCCTGCCGCGCCCGTGGCCGCACCTTCGGCGCGCGCCGCGACGCCGGCCAAGGTCGCGCGGACGCCGGGCCAGCCGACCGCCGCACAATCGGCGATGTACGCGCGCGAGAAGCAATGCGGCGCGCAATGGCGGGCCGACAAGGCGGCGAACAAGGTGCCCGCCGGCCAGACCTGGCCGCAATATTGGAGCGCCTGCAACAAGCGGATGAAGTGACCGGCGCGGCCCGGCCGACATGGTTCGGCCGGGCCGCCGTTTGACGCGCGCGCGTTTCCCGCTAGCGTCGCCGGCTATGGAAACCGCCACCCCCGCGAGCCCGCGCTCGCTCTTCGTCTTTTCGATCCTCTATGGCGGCATGGTCTGCATGGCCGGCGTGCTCGGCGTGAAGCAGGTCGCGCTGGGGCCGCTCGCGGTCGAAGCGGGGATATTCGGGTTCCTGCTGCTCGTCGTGCTGTCGAGCGCGGTCGCCGAGCTGCACGGCCAGAAGACCGCGACCCTGCTCGTCCGGTTCGGCTTCGTGCCGCTGTTCACGTCCGCCGCATTGATCCAGTTCGTCCTCGCGCTGCCGCACGATCCGGGCATGTACCCGCCCGCGATCCACGCCTTCCCGATCGTCGTCGGGCAGAGCGTGCGGATGATGCTCGCGGGGTTCATCTCCTACGGCATCTCGCAGACGCTCAACGTCTTCATCTTCTCCAAATTGAAGGGCCAGGAAGGCGGCAGCCGCCTCGTCTGGTTCCGCGGCATGGTCGCGAGCGTCATCAGCCAGATCGTCGACACCGTGCTGTTCATCACCATCTCTTTCTATGGCGAGCGGCCGATCCTGGGGCTGATGGAAGGCCAGATGCTGACCAAGGTCGTGCTGTCGATCGTGCTGGTGCCGTTCCTCATCACCGGAGCGGTCGCGCTCGGCCGCCGGCTGGACCGGGCTGGCTGAGCCCCTCCCCTTCAGGGGAGGGGATGGGGGTGGGGGAGTGCCGTCTCACCGAGCCTGTCGCTGGTGGATAGCCCCCACCCCAACCCCTCCCCTGAAGGAGAGGGGCTAGAATAGTGATCGCGCGGATTGCTAAGGGGGGCCCCCATGACCGACCACACCCCCTCCCCGGCGCTGCTCGCCAAGGCCGAAACGCTCGTCGAGGCGCTGCCGTACCTGCAACGCTATGCCGGACGCACCTTCGTCGTGAAATATGGCGGGCACGCGATGGGCGACCCGGAGGCGCAGCGCGACTTCGCCGAGGACGTGGTGCTGCTCAAGGCGGTCGGGATCAATCCGGTCGTGGTCCATGGCGGCGGGCCGCAGATCGGCGCGATGCTCAAGCGGCTCGGGGTCGAATCGAGCTTCGTCGGCGGCCTGCGCGTGACGGACGCCGCCACCGCCGAGGTCGCGGAGATGGTGCTGGCGGGCAAGATCAACAAGGAAATCGTCGGCTGGATCGCAGCACTTGGCGGCCGCGCGGTCGGCATTTCGGGCAAGGACGCCAACCTCGTCATCGCCGAGAAGGTCCATGGCCGCGAGCCCGACCCCAATTCGGGGATCGAGCGCCATGTCGACCTCGGCTTCGTCGGCGAGCCGGTGAAGGTCGATGCGACCATCCTCGTCAACCTCGCCAAGGACGGGTTCATCCCCGTGGTCGCCCCGGTCGCGCTGGGCGCCGACGGCGAGACCTATAATATCAACGCCGACACGATGGCCGGCGCGATCGCCGGGGCGCTGGGGGCGACGCGCTTCTTCCTGCTGACCGACGTCGCGGGCGTGCTCGACAAGGGCGGCGACCTCCAGACCGACCTCGACCGCGCGAGCATCGAAGCGATGAAGGCCGACGGCACGATTTCCGGCGGGATGATCCCCAAGGTCGACACCTGCGTCACCGCGGTCGCGGCGGGGGTCGAAGCCGCGGTCATCCTCGACGGCCGGGTGCCGCACGCGATGCTGCTCGAAATTTTCACCCGGCGCGGCGCCGGCACGCTGGTAAGAGCGTGACTACCGTCCTATATGCCTAAGACACTAGTCGCACGGAGAGCGAATTGATTACCATCCTAAGCATCATCCAAGTGCTGCTCAACATCGTGTGGTGGATCATCGTCATCCAGGCGATCATGTCGTGGCTGATCGCGTTCAACGTGATCAATACCTATAACGACACCGTTCGCTCGATCTGGCTGGCGTTGCAGCGCATGACCGACCCGCTCTATCGCCCGATCCGGCGGATCATGCCCGATTTCGGCGCGCTCGATCTGTCGCCGCTGGTCGTGCTGCTGGTGATCGGCATCCTGATGCGGATCGTCATCCCCAACATCGCCGACTGGTATCGGGGTGTGGGGGTACTCTGACCGGCTGGCGCGCGACCGGTGACGGCATCGAGATCGCGGCGCGCGTGACGCCGCGATCGGCGCGCGAGGCGCTGGAGCCGGGACCCGGCCACGTGATCGCGCGGCTCAACGCGCCGCCGGTCGATGGCGCCGCCAATGCCGCCCTGCTCGTCCTCGTCGCGCGCCATTTCGGCGTGGCGAAGCGCGCGGTGCGGCTGGTCGCGGGCGAACGCGCGCGGCTGAAGCGCATCGCGATCGCGGGCGATACCGAAGCGCTGGCGCGGATCGCCGCCACGCTCTATCAGCCGGGGCATGACGGCTAGCATCATCGACGGCAAGGCATTCGCACTGGGCCTGCGCGAACGGATCGGGCGCGAGGTCGCGCATTTTCGCGAAGCGGCGGGGCGCGCGCCGGGGCTGGCGGTGGTGCTGGTCGGCGAGGATCCCGCCTCCGCCGTCTATGTCCGATCCAAGCACAAGGCGACGATCGCCGCGGGCATGGCGAGCTTCGAGCACAAGCTCGGCGCCGACACCGCGCAGGACGACCTGCTCGCGCTGATCGACCGGCTCAACGCCGATCCGGCGGTCGACGGCATCCTGGTCCAGCTGCCGCTGCCCGACCATATCGACGAGCACGCCGTCACCACGCGGATCGACCCCGACAAGGACGTCGATGGCTTCCATCCGGTCAATGCCGGGCGGCTGGCGACCGGGCTGTACGGGTTCGTGCCGTGCACCCCGCTCGGCTGCCTGATGCTCCTGAAGGACCAGCTCGGCGACCTGGCCGGTCTCGACGCGGTGGTGATCGGGCGGTCGAACATCGTCGGCAAGCCGATGGCCGCGTTGCTGACCAGGGAAAGCTGCACCGTCACCGTCGCGCATTCGAAGACCAGGGACCTGTCGAGCGTGGTCAAGCGCGCCGACATCGTCGTGGCGGCGGTCGGACGGCCCGAAATGGTCAAGGGCGACTGGATCAAGCCCGGCGCGACCGTCATCGACGTCGGCATCAACCGCACCGAGGCCGGACTGGTCGGCGACGTCGACTTCGCCGGCGCGATGCAGGCGGCGGGCGCGGTGACCCCGGTGCCGGGCGGGGTCGGGCCGATGACGATCGCGTGCCTGTTGCGGAACACCTTGGTGTCCGCGCATCGGCGCGAGGGCGTGGCGTATGACAAGGATGCGCTGTGATGCCGTCGCTGCCTATCGCCGCCGTTAAAGTCTCCGTGTCCCGATGATCGAACTCTACCTCTCCGCGCTCGTCACCTTCTTCGTCGTGATCGATCCGCCCGGCTGCGCGCCGATCTATGCCGGGCTGACCAAGGGCGCGTCGCCGGCGCACCGCCGCGCGATGGCGATCCGCGCGGTGTTCGTCGCGGCGATCATCCTGTTCGTGTTCGCCGCGGTCGGGGAGACGATCCTCGACGCGCTCGGCGTCAGCCTGCCCGCGTTCAGCATCGCCGGCGGGATCATGCTGTTCCTGATCGCGCTGGAAATGGTGTTCGAAAAGCGCACCGAGCGCCGCGAGGACCGCGCCGCCAAGGTCGCCTCGACGCCCGAGGTCGAAGACGTCTCGATCTTCCCGATGGCGATGCCGATGATCGCCGGCCCCGGATCGATCGCCAGCGTCATGCTGACGATGGGCCGCAATCACGGGGTCGAGCGGGTCGCGGTGGTGCTGGCCGCGCTGGCGACGATCCTGGTGGTGACGTTGCTCGCTTTGCTCGCCGCCGGGCCGCTGATGCGGCTGCTCGGCGCGCGGGTGGAGGCGGTCATCACCCGCGTCCTCGGCGTGCTGCTCGGCGCGCTCGCCGTTCAGTTCGTGATCACCGGGATCGGCGAGGCGTTCAAGCTTACCTGAGCCCAGTTCGTCATCCCCGCGAAAGCGGGGACCCATCTCCGGCAGAAGCAACAAGCAACCACTGCCGTATGTCGGGCAACGTCACGAGATGGGTCCCCGCTTTCGCGGGGATGACGATTTGGAGTACGGCGCTCTAATAGCTGATCCGGTACAACCGCAGCGGCGAGTTCTTCGGCAGCGGCAGCGGCTGCAGGAACGCGAAGGTGTCGCCTTTGGCCAGCCGGTCGTAGAACCCGCCCGGATTGCGCGCGCGATAGATCGTCGATTCCGGCATGTTGGGGCATACCAGCAGATATGACGCGCCGTGCCGCGCCGCGATCGCGCGGAACTCGTCCGGCGACCGGCCGAATGCGTGCTGGACGTCGAGGATCGCGTCGCCGTTGCGATGGTACGGCCCCGCCACCGCCTTGTGGTGCGAGACCGTGATGATCCGCGGGCCGAGATCGATGAAACTGAACATCGTCCCCGGCGGATAGCGGTTCAGCGCGATCATCGCATTGTAGGAGGGGCAGCGCGCGCTGGCGCGGTTGATCGCCTGGCTGCGCTTGTCGGGCTTGTCGACGCCCATATACTGGACCGACCAGGCGCTGAACGCGCCCGACGCCACGACCACCACCGCCACCGTCCCGAACACACGGACCAGCATGTTGCCGCTTCCCAACGTCAACGGCACCGCGATCCAGATCAACGCCGCCGCACCCGGCACCGCCAGCATCTGCGCCGCCGGCCCGGCGCGCGTCTGCCACAGCAGCATCAGGCACGCGAACAGCGTGAACAACGCGACCGCCGCCCAGCCGACCGCATTGGGCGCGCGATCGTCGAACGCGCGCTTGGCGGCGATGATCGCGCCGAGCAGGCCGATCCCCGGCAAGGTCACGATCGGGAACGCCGTGCGGAACGGATGGGTATAGATCGGCTTCGCCTCGCGGACGTTGTTGAGCCAGTTCCTCGCGAGTTCGTCGGAGACTTGCTCCGGCCGCCCCAGGCATTGCGGGAACAGGTGAACGAACCCGGCGACGATCACCGCCCCCGCCGCCACCGCCAACCCGAGCCGCAGCATCCGCGACGCAGGATTGAGCCGGGCGAGCGCGAACAGCAGCGCGCCCGCGACGATCATCACCGTCAGATAGACCGGCGTCAGCGCGTCGCAGCGCATCACGCTGTTGGCGTACGACCCGAACGCCGCATAGCCGAGCGCGGTCCCGCCGCCGAGCGCCAGCGCATAGCCCTCGACCCGTCGCGCCTCGTCCCGGTTCCAGATCCATTGCAGCGTGATGATCGCGCCGGCCATCGCGGCATAGGGCATCATCTCCAGCCCGATCGACAGGCTGACCGCGCTCGCCGCGCCGACGATCGCGCCGCCGCGCGCGCCCTTGGGATCGGACAGGCCGGCCACGGTCAGGCTCAGCATCGCGAGCTGCCAGCCGTGATGGTCGATCCGCTCCGGCGCGTACATCAGCATCGTCGACGTGCAGGCGAACGTCATCAAGGCGATCGCCAACAGCCAGGCATGCCGCCCGATCAGCCGCCGCGCGGTCGCGCCGAGCCCCAGAAAGGCGATCGCCAGCGGCAGCATCGGCGCGATCCCGCACGCGATCCGCTCCGCCTCGGGCGTGCCGACGAACGGGCGCAGCACCAGGATCAGCCCGGCGATCGGCAGGTCGACCAGCCGCGTCCAGTGGATGTCGAACCCGCCCGGCGGATTGAGGTAATAATCGCGCAGGTCGTACCAGCCCTGCCCGTTGAGCAGCGCCCGCACCTGCATCAGCCGCATATTGTCGTCGGTATCGCCCAGCGCGAGCGACTGAATCCGTTCCCATTCGGTGCCGAGATACCAGAACAGGACGAGCAGCCACGCCAGCAGCGCGTACCGCATCCAGTGACGGTCGATCCGATCGGCCAGCCCCGACCACTGGTTTTCAACGCTCGTCAAAATGCTTCCCTCACGCGGCCCGGCGCATTAGGGGCTCCCCCACCTTCAGGGCAAGCATGTGACGGCAATCCTCAAACAATTCGATGCAATGCGATCGAGCGGCGTGCTCGGCCAACTGATCCGTTTCGGCATCGCCGGCGTGATCTCGACCGTCATCTATTCAGCGGTGTACCTGCCGCTCGCCTGGTGGGTGTTCAAGGGCAACATGGCGGTGATCGCAGTACCGCCAGCTTTCCTCGTCGCGGTGACCGCCGGGTTCTTCATGCACTCCGCTTGGAGCTTCAAAGGGCACGGCACGCGCGACAATAGCGGCAAGCAGCACGGCAAGTTCCTGCTCGTGCAAGGGTTTGGGCTGGTGCTCAACGCGCTGTTCACGTGGATCATCACGGGGCCGCTCTTCCACGGCCCCGAATGGCTGCCGCTGATCCCGATCGTGACTATCACGCCGCTCGCGACTTTCGCGCTCAATCGCCAGTGGGTATTCGGATAAAATGGACCGCATCGTCTACGACCGCATGGCGGAGCATGACTCGACGCATTGGTGGTACACCGCGCGCCGCGACATCCTGCACGATTATGTCGCGCGCTATGCCGAGCTGCCCAGGGATGCGCGCATCCTGGAGATCGGCTGCGGCACCGGGCACAACCTGCCTATGCTGATGCAGTTCGGCCAGGTCGACGCGATCGAGATCGACCCCGCCGCGCGCGCGATCGCGGCGAAGCGCCTCGGCAAGCCGGTCAGCGACGCCCCGCTCCCAGCTTTGCCCGGCATCGAGCGCGGCGCCTATGACATGATCGCGGTGCTCGACGTGGTCGAGCATATCGAGGACGACGTCGCCGCGCTGACGGCGATGCGCGCATGCCTGAAACCCGGCGGCAAGATCCTGATCGCGGTGCCCGCGCACCAATGGATGTGGTCGGCGCACGACGTCGTGAACCACCACCACCGCCGCTATTCGAAGGCGAGCCTGAAGGCGGCGATCGACCGGGCCGGGCTGGCGCCCAGGAGGTTCGGCTATTTCAACTCTTTATTGTTCCCGCTCGCCGCTGCGGCGCGGGTCGCGGGGCGGATGACCGGCCGCGACGACAGCGACGATTCGCCCCCGGCCAAGCCGCTCAACAAGCTGTTCGAAGCGATCTTCCGATTGGAGCGGCACATGGTCGGCCGCGTGCCGATGACGCCGGGCGTGTCGATCCTGACCCTGGCGGTGCCGAAGTAACATGCGTTCCTGCGCAAGCACGAACCCAGAGCCAAGAACGGTTCGGCTCGTGACCCGAGAGTTTAATCCATCTGCATGAATCCACGCTTCCCCGGGGAAGGCCGGGGCCCAGTTTCAGCGAACCGCCGATGGTATCCCGCCGTCGAGAACCCATCGCCACTGGGCCCCGGCCTTCGCCGGGGAAGCGTGATTATCCAACCCCGCGTTCCTACTTGCGCAGGCGCCCGAGGTCAGGCTTTTTCCTCGACCGGCTCCGGCACGGTCGGCGCGACGGCGATGTGGTGGCCGTCCCCCGCACGGTAGCCGAGCTTCGCCGTCCCCTGCACCGGCCCCGCCACGTCGCTGACAAGATACAATGGCCGCCTTTTGCTCTCGACATAGAGCCGCCCGAGATATTCGCCGATCAGCCCGAGCACGAACATCTGCACCGATCCCAGCAAGACGACGACGAACATCGTCGACGTCCAGCCGGGCACGGCATCGCCGCGGATGAAGCCATAGGCGATGTAGATCAGCAGCAGGACCGACGCCCCGCCCAGCGCCACGCCGAAATGGCTGGCGAGCGTCAGCGGCTTGGTCGAGAAACCGGTCATCGCGTCGAACGCGAGCCGCAGCATCTTCGACAGCGGGTAATTGGTCTCCCCCGCGAACCGTTCGGCGCGGTCATAGGGGAACGGCACCTGGCGGAACCCGACCCACGCCACCATGCCGCGAATGAACCGCGCCTGTTCGGGCAAGCTCAGGAACGCGTCCAGCGCCCGCCGGCTCATCAGCCGGAAATCGCCGGTATCGAGCGGGATCGGCGTGTCGGTGACGCGGTCGAGCAGGCGGTAGAACGCCGCCGCCGTCGCCTTCTTGAAGAAGGTTTCGCCCTCGCGCTTGCGGCGCACGGCATAGACCACGTCGGCCTGTTCCGTCGCCATGACGCGGCGCATCTCGCCCAGCAGTTCGGGCGGATCCTGCAGATCGGCGTCGATGATCAATATCTGCTCGCCCGCGCACAGATCGAGCCCGGCGGTCAGCGCGAGCTGGTGGCCATGGTTGCGCGACAGGTTGATCGCGACGAGCCGCGGGTCGGCCGCCGACAATTGCCGCATGATCGACCAGCTATCGTCCTTCGACCCATCGTTGATCAGGACCAGCTCGTAATCCTCGCCGATCTCGGCCCTGGCGGCGGCGGTAACGCGCGCGTGGAGCTGCGGCAGCGAGAGCGCTTCGTTATAGCAGGGAACGACTATCGAGAGCGTGGGACGGTGCATGGCTGCGGTCTCTAATCCTCACGGGGCCGCGCGTCATCGGGTTTCGTGACCGGCGCGGCCGCGCTGCCCCGCGCCTGTTCCTTGCGCCGCTTCAGGTTGGCGCGAAGCTGCGCGGCGAGGCGGGCGGCCCGTTCTCCTTTGGCTTCGTCGGTGGCTGGCATCGCGAAAGCCTAAAGCGTTTTGCGCGTTAGCGAAAGCGGCGGCTTGGCTCGCCCCTCCCCTTCAGGGGAGGGGTTGGGGGTGGGGCCTGGCCGTCTCACCGAGCCTGTCGCTTGTGGATAGCCCCCACCCCAACCCCTCCCCTGAAGGGGAGGGGCTTGATCGCCACACGCTAACGCGATCTTAGGGCAGCCACCGGCACGATTCGCGCCATGTGGATCGAACTCGACAAGAAAAAGCTGTTCCGCGACGCCGAGCGCGCGCGGGTCGCGCGATGGTTCGGCGAAGGACTGTTCGAACCGGTGTTCCACGACACGCGCTACGGCCCGCTGCCGGTCAGGCCGCACATGCGCGACACGTGGCTGCGCGAGGCCGACCGCATCATCGATCGTCATGCGCGGCAATTGGACCGCGTGGGATTCGAAGCGATCGCGATCGGTGCCGTGCTGGTGGGCGCGTTCATGCTGGCCCGGGGACTGGTCGGCGATTGGGCGCCGATGATGCGCCATATCCCGCTGCCCGCCGCCGGCGCCGCCGCCCTGCTATGGCCGCTCGTGCAGGAGCTGCGCTACCGCGCCCAGTTACGGGCGTGGCGGCGCGGGATCGGCGACCGGCTCCGCGTGCGCGACCGGGTCGATGCCAGGTTCGCCGGCATCGGCAGGAAATATAACCTGTTCGCCGGCCTGTCGGTGTCGCTCGCGCTGCTGATCGTCGGATGGGGCCTGGTCGGCGCCCTGACGCGCGATCCCGATTGGAGCATGCTGCCGGCGTTCGTCCTGGGGCCGATCGCCTGGGGGCTGCATTTCGCCGGGCGGCGAGTCGATCGCAACCAGCGACGGCGCCTGTCCGGGAAACCCGACGCGAATTGATCGCAACTCGTTTCGCGTGAAGGCTTTGTCCCGCCGCGCGGCTGTACTATCCCAACCCCACGATGCCCCATCTCTATCTCGTCGACGGCTCCGGCTACATCTTCCGCGCCTATCACGTGCTCCCCAAGCTCACGAACCGGCACGACGAGCCGGTCGGCGCCGTCTATGGCTATACCACGATGCTGTGGAAGCTCGCCGACGAGCTGCACAGGGCCGACGGCCCGACTCACCTGGCGGTGGTGCTCGACAAGTCGGAGCACACTTTCCGCAACGAGCTGTACGACCAGTACAAGGCGCATCGCCCCCCCGCGCCGGAAGATCTCGTCCCGCAATTCCCGATGATCCGCGACGCGACGCGCGCGTTCAGCCTGCCGTGCATCGAGGAAGCGGGGTGGGAGGCCGACGATTTGATCGCGTCCTACGCCAAGGCGGCGCTGGCGCAGGGCTGGTCGGTCACGATCATCAGTTCGGACAAGGACCTGATGCAGCTTCTCACCGATCCGAACATCGACATGCTCGACACGATGCGCGACCGCCGGTTCGGGCCGGAGGCGGTGCTCGAGAAGTTCGGCGTCGGTCCCGACAAGCTCGGCGACGTGCTGGGCCTGATGGGCGACAGCGTCGACAACGTGCCCGGCGTGCCGGGGGTCGGCCCCAAGACCGCGGCCAAGCTGATCAACGAATATGGCGATATCGAAGCGGTGCTCGCCGCCGCGCCGGGGATGAAGCCGGGCAAGCTGCGCGACAATCTGATCGAGCATGCCGGGATGGCGCGCCTCTCGCGCAAGCTGGTCGAGCTGGCGTGCGACGTGCCCTTGCCGCAGCCGCTCGAAGAGTTCGAGCTTCAGGGCATTCCCGAAGCCCCGTTGCGCGCCTTCCTCGAACATCACGGCTTCAAGACCCTGCTCGGCAAACTCGGCCAGGTCGCCGACGCGCCGGTCGCGGAGGCCGAACCCGGCCTGCCCGGCGTGCCCGAGGAAGTGGACCCGCCGTGCGACCATGACGCGTACGAAACGGTGGTCGACGAAGCCGCGCTCGACCGCTGGATCGCCGATGCGCGGTATCAGGGCTGGGTGGCGATCGACACCGAGACCAGCGGGCTCGACGCGACGCGCGCCGACCTGGTCGGCGTGTCGATGGCGCTCGCGCCCAACCGCGCCTGCTACATTCCGCTCGGCCATGGCGGCACCGACATGTTCGCCGAGAAGCCGGTGCAGATCGACCGCGATGCGGCCCTTTCACGGCTGAAACACCTGTTCGAGGACCAGGGCGTCCTCAAGATCGGCCACAACGTCAAATACGACCTGATCGTGCTGGGCCGCGCCTACGAGCAACAGGGGGGGATCGAGGTCGCGCCGTACGACGACACGATCGTCATGAGCTTCGATCTCGACGCGGGCCTGCACGGCCACGGCATGGACGAACTGGCCGTGACGCACCTGTCGCACTCGTGCATCGCGTACAAGGACGTGGTCGGCACCGGCAAGAAGCAGCTCGGCTTCGCCGAGGTCGATCTCAAGACCGCGACGCGCTACGCCGCCGAGGATGCCGACGTGACGCTGCGGCTGTGGCGGCGGTTCAAGCCGCGCCTGCCCGCCGAATCCGTCACGCGCGTCTATGAAATGATCGACCGCGCGCTGCCCGCCGTCATCGGCCGGATGGAGCGGCGCGGGATCAAGGTCGACCAGGGCAAGCTCCACGATCTGTCGACCAGCTTCGCGCACCAGATCGCCGCGCTGGAGGAGGAAATCCACGGGCTGGCCGGGTTCAAGTTCACGATCGGCAGCCCCAAGCAATTGGGCGACGTGCTGTTCGACAAGATGGGGATCAAGGGCGGGCGCAAGGGCAAGTCCGGCGTCTATTCGACCGACGTCAACGAACTCGAACGGATCGCCGCCGACAAGGATTCGCCCGATAGCGAACGGGGCCGCGAGATGGTGACGAAGGTGCTCGACTGGCGCCAGCTGACCAAGCTCAAATCGACCTATACCGACGCGTTGCAGGACCAGATCAACCCGGCGACCGGCCGCGTCCACACCAGCTACGGGCTGACCGGCGCGCAGACCGGGCGGCTGTCCTCGACCGACCCCAACCTCCAGAATATCCCGATCCGCACCGAGACCGGCCGCCAGATCCGCGACGCTTTCGTGGCGGAACCCGGCAACGTGATCCTCGCCGCCGATTACTCGCAGATCGAATTGCGCCTCGCCGCGCACATGGCCGACGTCCCCGCGCTCAAGGCCGCGTTCGCGCGCGGCGACGACATCCACGCGCTGACCGCGCAGGAATTGTTCGGCGAGGTCAACCGCGACACGCGCGGCCGCGCCAAGACGATCAACTTCGCGATCCTCTACGGCATTTCGCGCTGGGGCCTCGCCGGGCGGCTCGACGTGACGAGCGACGAGGCGCAGGCGATGATCGACCGCTATTTCGAACGCTTCCCCGGCATCAACCGCTACATCGCCGACACGATCAACAGCGCGCGCGAACTGGGCTATACGACCACCCTGTTCAGCCGGAAGACGCACTTCCCCCGCCTCAAGTCGAAGATCCAGCACGAACGCCAGGGCGCCGAGCGCGCCGCGATCAACGCCCCGATCCAGGGCACCAGCGCCGACATCATCAAGCGCGCCATGGCCCGCATGGACCCCGCCCTCGCCGCCGCCGGGCTGACCGGCACCAGGATGCTCCTCCAGGTCCATGACGAACTGGTGTTCGAAGTGCCGGAGGGCGAAGTCGAGGCCGCCAGGCCGGTGATCGAACGCGTCATGGCCACCGCCGCCGAACCCGCCGTGAAGCTCGACGTGCCCCTCGCGATCGAGATCGGGACAGGGCCGAGCTGGGGCGCGGCGCATTGATCGCCAATAACTCGCGCGATCGGCCAGGCTCGCCCCTCCCCTTTAGGGGAGGGGATGGGGGTGGGGGCTGGCCGTCTCGCCGAGCCCAGCGCCTGTTGCACGCCCCCACCCCAACCCCTCCCCTGAAGGGGAGGGGCTTACGATGACTGAGGCAGCCCCCTCCGAAATCGGCACGCTCGCCAAGGGCGGCCGCACCAATATCGGCGGGTTCGCGATCCGGCTGGTCGCGCGGATGCCGTTCCTGTTCGTCGCCGGGCGGCTGTACGGGCCGGACGCGGTCGGGCGCTATGCGCTGGCGGTCGTGGTCGTCGAGCTGGGCGCGCTGATCGCGACGCTCGGCCTCAAGCGCGGGCTCGCGCTGGCGCTGGCGGAGTGTGAGGGCCGGAACGAGGCGGCCACCGTATGGGACGCCCTGTTGCTCGCGCTGATCGCGGCGCTGGCGATCGGCGGGCTGCTGTTCGCGGTGCCGCAGGTCATGTACCCGGACGGGCTCACCGACGGTTTCGACCGCTGGTTCGCGCTGACGATCATCCCGATCGCGCTGTCCGACGTGGCGCTCGCCGCGCTCGCCTATCGCCGCAACATCAAGGCGTCGGTGACCGCGCGCGCGATCGTCGAGCCGTGGACGATCTCGGTCGCGGTGCTGGTCTATTACTATATCGCGCGCGGCGACGGGCTGACGCTCGCCTATATGACCGCGCTGAGCGTGGCGATGATCGCCTCGCTGATCCCGATGATCCGCAGCTATGGTGCCCCGCGTGGCTGGCGCCCGCATCTCGGCCGCGTCGCGGCGATGGCGCGGCGCAACGCTCCTTTGGCCGGGGCCGAGACGATCGAATGGGGCACGCGCAACGTCGACCGCTTCATCCTGGGCGTGGTGTTCGAACCGCGCATCGTCGGCATCTATTACATGGCGCAGCAGATCAGTTCGATCCCGCAGAAACTGAAGTCGAGCTTCGACCCGATCCTCGGCCCCGTCATCACCCAGAGCCTGGCGAAGGACGACCGCGCCGCGATCGCGCAGCAAGTCCGCCAGGTCGGGTTCTGGATCATGTCGGCGCAGGCCATCGTCGCACTGATGGGGTCGATTCCGGGCGAAGCGGTGATGGGGCTGATCGGCCCGCAATTCGTCGCGGGCACCGCCGCGCTGGCATTCCTGCTATGGGGCGAGGTGCTGGCGACGCAGGGCGCGGTCAGCGAGGCGGCATTGGTCTATATGGCGCGCCACCGCAACCTGATGATCTCGGTCTGCATGCTGCTGTTCCAGATCGCCTTGAGCTTCGCGCTGATCGTCGCGATCCGGCGGCTGGGCTTTCCGACTAATTACCAGGCGGCGGGGCCGGCCATCGCGCTGCTCCTGTCGCTGACGCTGACCTCGCTGATCAAGGCCGGGGTGTTGCGCCGGATGCTGCGCGCGCCGGTCATGGCGTGGCGCTGGTCGTTCCTCGCCGCGATCGCCGCGTCGGTCGCGGTCGGTACGTTGTTCACGATGTTGCCCAAACGGCTCGAATGGGCCGAATTGCTGTTCGGCGAGCCCGCGCTCGTCGGCGCGTTCCTGTTCGTCGTCTGGCGCTATGCGTTCAAGCCGGAGGACCGGACGCTGTTCCAGAAACTGCCAGGGACGGAACCGCTGGCGGCGTAGAGCTTAGAGCAAAGTGCGTTAAACCTGACCCGTTCGCCCTGAGCTTGTCGAAGCACTGCTTTCTTCTTGGCCTATGGTAGAAGAGGAAAACAGTGCTTCGACAACCCCGGATCAAGTCCGGGGACGAACGGGGATGGGTGAGCCTGATTTATCGCACGATGCTCTAGCCCCTCCCCTTCAGGGGAGGGGTTGGGGTGGGGGCTATCCACAGGCAATGGGCGCGGTGAGACGGCACTCCCCCACCCCCATCCCATCCCCTGAAGGGGAGGGGTGAGCCCAGCCGATCGCCATTCGCCCTACAGCGTCGGCCCCGACACCGCGCGGCGCGTCTTCACCGGCACGTCCTTGAACAGTTTGGCGAGCGTGGTGCTGCGCGCATCCTCGTTGGCGTAGTCGCGCGCCGACTTGCCGGCGAGATAATCCTTGCGGTCGGGGTCCGCGCCGCCGTCGAGCAGCGCGCGGACCATCTCCTCGTCGCGGCGCAGCACCGCCTTGATCAGCGGGGTCTGCCCGCCGTCGCCGACGAAATTGGGGTTGGCCTTGCCCTTGAGCAGCAGCGGGATCAGCCCGGCGAACCCGCGGTCGATCGCGACGAGCAGCGGGGTGTTGCCGGTATTGTCCTTGATATTGGGATCGGCGCCCTTTGCCAGCAGATAGGTGACGTACTTCGAATCGTTGCGCTTCACGACGATGTGCAGCGCGGTCTCGCCGGTGGTGACGTCCTGCGTATCGATGATCCGCGTTCCGGGCTTGGCCAGGATCTTGTCGACCTCGTCGCCCTTGTCGTCCTTCACCGCGTTGAGGAAGGCGTAACCGGGCGAGCCGCTGAGCTGGGCGACGGCGGGAAGCGGCGCGGTGAACAGCGCGCCGGCGAGCGCGAGACGGACGAACGATGCGGTCATTGTTGCGATACCCCGATGCGGTTGCGGCGACCTTGCGCCGCCGCCGCTAAACGATCAAGGCTGACGCCGCGATGAATTTTTCCCGGCTCGTGATCGTTCTGTCGCTGGCGCTGGCCGGCTGTTCCGCGACTCCGGCCGCGCCGCCGCCGCTCGACGGCGCGCGGATCGGCGGGCCGTTCTCGCTGACCGACCAGGACGGCAGGACGGTCACCGACAGGAGCTTCGCCGGCAAATACCGCATCATGTATTTCGGCTACACCTTCTGCCCCGACGTGTGCCCGACCACCGCGCAGACGATCGGCGCGGCGATGCGCAGCCTCGACAGGAGCGACCCCGGCGTGTCGGCGAAGGTGGTGCCGGTGTTCGTCACCGTCGACCCCGAACGCGACACGCCACAGGTGGTCGGACAGTTCGTCCGCGCCTTCTACCCGCGCTTCGTCGGGCTGACCGGCAGCGTCAACGCGATCGCGATGGTGTCGCGTGAATACGGCGTGTTCGCGGCCAAGGGGAAACCGACCCCCGGCGGCGGCTATCTGGTGGAACACTCCAACGCCGCCTATCTGATGGACCCCGACAACAAGCCGATCGCCTTGCTGCCCACCGACCAGGGGACCGACGCGACGGCCGATGAGATCAAGCGCTGGGTCAAATGAGCGACAGGTTCTGGGAAACGAAGACGCTGGCCGAACTCGATCGCGGCCAGTGGGAGGCATTGTGCGACGGCTGCGGCAAATGCTGCCTGCACAAGCTGGAGGATGACGAGACCGGCGAATTGTACCCGACCAACGTCGCGTGCAGATTGCTCGATCGCCGCTCGGCGCAATGCAAGGACTACAGGAACCGCCGCAGCTTCGTGCCCGATTGCGTGCGGCTCGACATCGATAATGTCTTCACGACCGAGTGGCTGCCCTCGACCTGCGCATACCGCCTGCGCGCGAACGGGGAGAAATTGCCCGAGTGGCATTATCTGGTGTGCGGCGATCGCGAGGCCGTTCACCGCGCAGGCGAATCGACGCGCGGCTGGACGGTCAGCGAGGACGATGCCGGCGACCTCGAATTCCACATGGTCGACCGCACGCTGTGACGCCGGAATCTCTTGGCGAGATCGAAATCGTCCGGCACGCCCGCGCGCGGCGGATGCGACTGTCGGTCGATCCGGCGAGCGGGCGGGTGCGGCTGACGCTGCCGCCGCGCGCGTCGCTCAAGCGCGCGATGGCCTGGGCCGAGGAGCATCGCGGCTGGATCGACGCGCAACGGGTGAAGCTGCCTGAGGCACGCCCGTTCGCGCCGGGCGCGGCGATCCCGGTCGAGGGCGAGGATATCGTGATCGACTGGTCGCCGGAGCGGCCGAGGACGATCACGCTCTGCCGTCATGCCGGCCTTGTGCCGGCATCCACGGAGCCGCCAGTCTTACCGATCGAGGCTCAGTGGACCCCGGCACAAGGCCGGGATGACGGCGTACTATTATGCGGCGGCCCGCTCGAAGGTCTTTCCCGCCGCATCGAATCCTGGCTGAAACGCCGCGCGCTCGTCACCCTTTCCGACGACACCGCCGAATACGCCGCCAGGGCCGGGGTCACGATCAGCCGCGTGTCGGTCGCCGACCCCAAGGGACGCTGGGGCAGTTGCGCGTCGACCGGGGCGATCCGCTATAGCTGGCGGCTGATCTGCGCGCCGCCGCACGTCCGGCGCGCGACCGTCGCGCATGAGGTCGCGCATCGGCTGCACATGAACCATTCGCCAGCTTTCCACGCGGCGCTGCGCGACCTGTACGGCGCCGACCCGGCCCCCGCGCGGGCGTGGCTCAAGCGCCACGGCGCGGGGCTTCACTGGCTGGGACGCACCTGAACGTCGCGCGGACGATCCGCCGGTTGTGAATGGTCGCGCGCGGGGTTGCGCGGCCTGCCCCCGCTCGAATCGCCGCCGGTGACGCGGTCGAGCCACTTCTTGTCCAGCCGCTCCGGAGGCTTGGGCGGACCATCGGGCGCGGTCTGCGGGGCGTCGTCCTCGGAACTCGGCGGCTGGCCGGCATCGCCCCCGCCGATCGTGTCGTCGGGCGCGATCTGGTCGGGCGGGATCGGGTTGCCGTCGGGATCGACCAAAGGTTCGTTGTCGGGCGTGCCGAAATCGCTTTCGTTATCGAGCTGCCATTCGGGCAGGGTCACCGCGGTGTCGAACTGTTCGACCGGCCGCCCGGCGGTCGCGACGCGCATGAACGCGGCGAACGCGCGCGCCGGGGCGGTGCCCCCCTGCAAGCCGGGCACGACCTTGGCGTCGTCGCGGCCCATCCACACGCCCGTCGTCAGTCCCGACGAGAAGCCGATGAACCAGCCGTCCTTGTTCGAGCTGGTCGTGCCCGTCTTGCCCGCGACCGGCCGCCCGATCTGCGCGGCGCGGCCGGTGCCGGTGTTGACCGCGGTCTGGAGCAGGTCGGTCATTTCCTGCGCGACATAAGGCGCGACCAGCACATGGCTGCGATCGACCTCGTGGCTGTAGATCGTCTCGCCCATCGAGGTGACCTTGGTGATGCCGTACGGCGTCACCGCCACGCCCTTGTTGGCGACGCTGGCGAAGGCACGGGTCATGTCGATCACGCGGACGTCGTTCGACCCCAGCACCATCGAGGGATAGGTCGAGATCGGCGTCGAGATGCCGAACCGCCGCGCCATGTCGGCGATCGTCGAGAAGCCGACCTCCTGGCCCAACTTCGCCGCGACGGTGTTGACCGAATAAGCGAAGGCGGTGCGGATATCCATCTGCCCGGCATTGCGGCCCGACGAGTTGCGCGGGCTCCAGCCGTTGATCGTGATCGGCTCGTCGACGATCGCGTCGCCCGGCCGCTTGCCCGCCTCCAGCGCCGCCAGATAGACGAACAGCTTGAACGACGATCCCGGCTGGCGGAGCGCGGTGATCGAGCGGTTGTAGTTCGACGTGACGTAATCCTTGCCGCCGACCATCGCCCGCACCGCGCCGTCGCGGTCGAGGCTGATCAGCGCGCCCTGCGCATTGCCCGGCGCGTTGTTGCGGATCGCGTCGTCCGCCGCCTTCTGCATCCTGATGTCGATCGTCGTCCACACCTCCAGCGGGCGGTTGGGCTCGTCGATCAGGTTTTCGAGCTGCGGCAGCGCCCAGTCGGTGAAATAGCGCACGCTGTTCTGGTTGGGTTCGGGCGCCAGCTTGACCGCTTTCGGGTTGGCCGCGGCAGCCTCGGCGGCGGTGATCTTGCCGGTTTCCTTCATCAGCCCGATCACCACGCCCGCGCGCCCGACCGCGGCTTCGGCGTCTGCGGTCGGCGAATAATGCGACGGCGCCTTGACCAGGCCCGCGATGACCGCGGCCTCGTTCAGCGTCAGATGATCGGCGCCATGGCCGAAGAATTTGCGGCTCGCGGCGTCGATCCCGTACGCGCCGCCGCCGAAATAGACCTTGTTCAGATACAGTTCGAGCACCTGGTCCTTGGTGAACTTGCGCTCCATCGCCAGCGCCAGGATCGCCTCGCGGAACTTGCGGCCGAACTGCTTGGCGGACGACAGGAAGATGTTGCGCGCCAGCTGCTGGGTGATCGTCGATCCGCCCTGCTTCCAATGCCCCTCGGTCGCGCGCACCTGGAACGACCGGACGATGCCGATCGGGTCGACGCCCCAATGCTCGCGGAAGCGGCGATCCTCGACCGCGACCATCGCGTCCTTCATCACCTGCGGTATCTGGTCGTAGGTCAGCCATTCGCCATAGCTCGGCCCCAGGCTGACGATCGGGGTGCCGTCGGCGGCGAGCACGCGGATCATCTGGCCGTTGGGCGACGACTTGAGCTCGTCGAAGCTCGGCAACTGCCCGCGCGTCACATAGACCGCGATCACCAGCGCCAGGAACGCCAGGACGAAGGCGATGCCGGTGGCCTTGAGCGCCAGCATCAGCCAGCGCCGCCATTTGGGTACGATACGAACGGAAGCGCGCGCCACGGGGGCGGGATACCGGGTTAGAGTCGCCGCTACAAGCCGTGGTTAATCAGTATCACGCGGATGGAAGTCGAGGCTCACCGAATTCATGCAATAGCGCAGCCCCGTCGGCGGCGGGCCGTCGGGGAAGACGTGGCCGAGATGGCTGTCGCATCGCGCGCACCGCGTTTCGGTGCGCGTCATGCCGTGGCTGGTGTCGCTGTGGTTGGTGACGTGATCCTCGGCGATCGGCCGGGTGAAGCTCGGCCAGCCCGACCCCGAATCATATTTGTCGGCGCTGTCGAACAAATCGAGCGCGCATGCGGCGCAGGCGTATATGCCGTCCGCCTTGTTGTCGTTGTAGATGCCGGCGAAGGCGCGTTCGGTGCCGGCTTCGCGCAGCACGTGATATTGCTCGGGCGTCAGGCGCTTGCGCCATTCGGACTCGGAGAGCGAGAGGTGTTCCATGCGGACGGAAATCGGATCGCATGGGCCGATCGTCAAGCGGCATGTGCCTGATCCGGGTCGATGCCCTCGTCCATCCCCGTTCGCTGCCCCTTTGCGAAAGCGATCTTCCGCCCCTAAGAGGACGCCGACAGCGAAGGGGCGCCTCGACATGAAATTGATGACCGGCAATTCGAACCTGCCTTTGGCCAAGGCGATTGCCGACTATCTCGAAATCCCGCTGACCGACGCGCTCGTCCGCCGCTTCGCCGACGAGGAGATTTTCGTCGAGATCAACGAGAATGTCCGTGGCGAGGATGTGTTCGTCCTGCAATCGACCAGCTACCCGGCCAACGATAACCTGATGGAGCTGTTGATCTGCATCGACGCGCTGCGGCGCGCGTCGGCGCGGCGGATCACCGCGGTGCTCCCCTATTTCGGCTATGCGCGGCAGGATCGCAAATCAGGCTCGCGCACGCCGATCTCGGCCAAGCTGGTCGCCAACCTGATCACCGAGGCGGGCGCCAACCGCGTGCTGTCGGTCGACCTCCACGCCGGGCAGATCCAGGGCTTCTTCGACATCCCGACCGACAATCTGTTCGCGGCGCCCGTCATGTCGGCGGACATCCTGGCGCGCTATGCCAACAAGAACCTGATGGTCGTCTCGCCCGACGTCGGCGGCGTGGTCCGCGCGCGGGCGCTGGCGAAGCGGCTCAACAACGCCCCGCTGGCGATCGTCGACAAGCGCCGCGAGCGCGCCGGCGAATCGGAAGTGATGAACATCATCGGCGATGTCGAAGGGCGCTTCTGCATCATGATCGACGACATCGTCGATTCGGGCGGGACCCTGTGCAACGCCGCCGCCGCGCTGAAGCAGGCCGGGGCCGAGGGCGTCGTCGCCTATATCACCCACGGCGTGCTGTCGGGCGGCGCGATCGCGCGAGTCGAGGGGTCGGTGCTCGAACAATTGGTGATCACCGATTCGATCGGCAATCACGACACGATCGGCCAGGCGGCCAAGGTCCGCCACCTGACCATCGCGCCGCTGCTCGCCGAAGCGATCCGGCGGATCGCCGACGAGACGTCGGTGTCGAGCCTGTTCGACTAATATCTGCTGCCGTGCTGGATCAGGTGATCGAGCACGGCGGGATGCAGCGGCTGGCGGAACTTGCCGCCGATCACGTCCTTGCGCCGCCACGCGACATTGGCCTCGAGGCCCTGCAGCCCCGGCAGCGTGACCCAGACCAGGTCGCCGACGTCGAGCCCGTAATGCGCCTCCGCGCGGAACCCCGTCACCGACATGTCGAGAATCCGAATGTCGAACTTGGCGGCGGTGCGGTTGCGCAGGTGCGCGCGCAGGATCACCGGCAGCCGTGGCTGGCGCCGGCTGTCGTCCCGACTGGCGATCGGCGTATCGAACCCGAACGTACGCGCATCCATGGCCACGACTTTTGGTTATCAACCGTTAAATTTCCGCAAATACGGTGACTTGAACGGCCCGTTTCCGGTCAACCTAAACCAGCGCGTCCCATACCAGCTTGGCGCCGACCAGCACCATCAGGACATAGATGGCGGTGTAGAACCGCGCCGGCGACACGCGCCGCACCAGCCACACCCCGGCCAGCGTCGAAAGGATCGCCACGGGCACCAGGGCGGCGGCGGCGATCAGGTTGGCGTGGCTGAATTGGCCGAGCTTCCAATAAGCCGGCACCTTCAGCCAATTGGTCGCCGCGAAGAAGATCGCGGTGGTCCCGACCAAAGTATCGCGGTCGAGCCCGCGCGGCAGCACCCAGACCTGATAGGGCGGCTGGCCGGCATGCGCGATCTGGCTGGTGAAGACGGAAGCGACGCCGCACAAGGTCCCGACCCAGCCGGGCGAGCGCGCGGCCGCGGCGATCCGGCCGCCGCGCTCGACCCACAGCCGGTACAGGCCGAACAGCACCGAAATCGCGCCGACCAACCCCAGCACCGCCGCCTCCGACACGCTCGCCGCATACCACCAGCCGAGCGCGATCCCGATCACCGAGCCGGGCAGCATCCAGGCGAGCACCTGGCCGTTCCATGACCGCCGGAACGCCCAGACGCCGACCACGTCCTGCACGATCAGCACCGGCAACAGGATCGCCGCCGCGCGCACCGGCGACACCGCCAGCGCCATGATCGGCAGCGACAGCGCGCCCATCCCGGCGAACCCGCCCTTGGCCAGGCCGAGCAGCATCACCGCGGGAATCGCCAGCGCGAAGAAGAGCGGGGTCTCGCTCAATCGGCGGACACGGCATGCGGGGCGCGAACGCCGGCGCGGTCGCGGCGCTTGAGTTCCGCCTTCAACGCGTCGGGCCGCGGCGCCCAGAGGAAGCCGAAGCTGACCGTGCCGCGCCGGGTCTCGACCGCATGGTGCAGCCGGTGCGCCTGGACGATCCGCTTGATATACGCCGATTTCGGCAGATACCGCGTGGCGATCCGGCGATGGACGATGACGTCGTGGAACCCGAAATAGATCGCGCCATAGGCGGCGATTCCCGCCCCGATCCACGTACATCCCCACCACCAGCCGAGCTGCACCCCGCCCGACAGCAGCACGATCGACGGCATCGCGAAGATCACCGCATAGAGGTCGTTGAGTTCCCAATTCCCGGTGCGGGGACGATGGTGGCTCGCGTGCAGGAACCAGCCCGGCCCGTGCATCACCCAGCGATGGGCGACGTACGCCACCCCTTCCATTATCGCGACGGTGGCAAGGAATAATATGATGCCGATCGCCCATTGCATGTCAGGCATATAGCGCCACGCCCCGCGGCTTGCGAGACAGCCCGACAAATCCGTTTGACTCGCCGCCTTGGTGTATTAGGCTAGCAGCACATCGCGAATCCGGTGCGGGGAGAACCGATTGTGCGTCGATCGATCATCGCTTTGGTTGCCATGTGCGGACTGGCGGGCGTTGCGGCCGCGCAATCCTATCGTCCGGATTTCGATCCGTCGCAGTTCAAGGGCCCAAAAAAGGGTGCGCACAACGAGTTGATGGTACTGGGATCCCCGCATTTGTCGACTCTGCCGGCGACATTCCAGCCGGCGGCGCTCGGCCAGTTGATCGACCGCTTGCACGACTGGCGGCCCCAGGCGATCGCGATCGAGGCCCTCTCCGGAACGCAATGCGACTTCATGCGCCGCTTCCCGCAACGCTACGCCGACACGGTCAAGGACTATTGCCGGGACCCCGCCCCGGCCAAGGCCAGCACGGGCCTCGACGTTCCGGCCGCGGTAGCAGAGGCCGACCGGCTGCTCGCCACGTGGCCCGCAACGCCGACCGCCGGCCAACGCCGCCGGCTCGCCGCTGTTTTCCTCGCCGCCGGAGAATCGGTGTCGGCGCTCGTCCAGTGGCTGCGGCTGCCCGAGGCCGAGCGCCACGCCGGCGACGGTCTCGACGCGACGCTGGTCGCCCGGCTCAAGGCGTTGCGGGCGCGCCGCAACGAGACGACGCTGATCGCCGCGCCGCTGGCCGCCTCCCTCGGGCTGGAACGCGTCTATGCGATGGACGATCACACCGCTGATGCGCCGACCGCCGACGAAAAGGCGTATGGCGCCGCGATGACCAGCGCGTGGAAAAACCCGGCAACCGCAAAACGCGAGATGATCGACAAATCACTGGAGAGCGGGCTCGGCTCCCCCGCCGGAATCATCGCGATGTACCGCGCCTATAACGCGCCGGGCGTCGGGAAACTGACGTTCGAGAGCGACTTCGGCGCGGCGCTGGAGGAGCCCTCGCCGCAGAAGTTCGGCCGCCTCTATGTCGGCTATTGGGAAACCCGCAATCTGCGGATGGCGTCGAATATCCGCGAGATGCTGGGTACGCAGCCGGGCATCCGCGCGCTGGTGATCGTCGGCGCGTCACATAAGGGCTATCTTGAGGGATATCTGAACCAGATGCACGACATCGACATCGTCGATGCCGGCAAATTGCTTCGATAGTTCCCGCTCGCGCTGCCCCGCCAACTGGCAGGCTTTGCACGCCCGGCGCGCCAACCTGGCGGCAGGGGTGGATTCACGAGGGCCACTGTGCTTTAGGCCATCGCGACTCCCATCATCGAGAGGCCCGAGCCTTCCCATGAACATCCACGAATATCAGGCCAAGGAATTACTCGCCAAGTTCGGCGTCCCCGTCCCCGCCGGCTTCGCCGCCTTGTCGGTCGAGGAAGCGGTCGAGGCCGCGAAGAAGCTGCCCGGGCCGCTCTATGTCGTGAAGGCGCAGATCCATGCCGGCGGGCGCGGCAAGGGCAAGTTCAAGGAATTGGGCCCGGACGCCAAGGGTGGCGTGCGGCTGGCCAGGACGCTCGACGAAGTGCGCGCGAACGCCCAGGACATGCTCGGCAACACGCTGGTGACGATCCAGACCGGCGAGCATGGCAAGCAAGTCAATCGCCTGTACGTCACCGACGGCGTCGACATCGCCAAGGAATTCTACCTCGCGCTCCTCGTCAACCGCGCGTCGGGCCGGATCGGCATGGTCGTCTCGACCGAGGGCGGGATGGACATCGAGACCGTCGCGCACGACACGCCGGAAAAGATCACCACGATCGACATCGACCCGGCGACCGGCTTCATGCCGCATCACGGCCGCGCGGTCGCGGCGGCGCTGGGGCTGGCGGGCGACCTCGCCAAGCAGGCGGCGTCGACCGCCTCGAAGCTCTATGACGCCTTCCTCGGCACCGATGCCGAGCAGATCGAGATCAACCCGCTCGCGGTCACCGAGGACGGCAAGCTGATGGTGCTCGACGCCAAGGTCGGGTTCGACGGCAATGCGGCGTTCCGCCACAAGGACCTGATGGAACTGCGCGACGAGACCGAGGAGGATCCGGCCGAGCTGGAAGCGTCGAAATACGACCTCGCCTACATCAAGCTCGACGGCGATATCGGCTGCATGGTCAACGGCGCCGGCCTCGCGATGGCGACGATGGACATCATCAAGCTGAACGGCATGTTCCCGGCGAACTTCCTCGACGTCGGCGGCGGCGCGTCGAAGGAAAAGGTCACGGCGGCGTTCAAGATCATCCTGCAGGACCCCAACGTGAAGGGCATCCTGGTCAACATCTTCGGCGGCATCATGCGCTGCGACATCATCGCGGACGGCATCGTCGCGGCCGCCAAGGAAGTGAATTTGTCGGTGCCGCTGGTGGTTCGCCTGGAAGGCACCAACGTCCAGCAGGGCAAGGACATCCTGGCCAATTCGGGCCTGCCGATCGTCGCCGCCAACGACCTGGGCGACGCGGCGCAGAAGATCGTCGCCGAGGTGAAGAAGGCGGCCTGATGTGCTAGGATGAACGCGTGACCGATAATGTCGAAAACCTGATTCTCGAACATCTCAAGCGCTTTCAGGCGTCGATGGATCGTGTCGAGCGCCGGTTGGATGAGATGAACGCGCGTCTCTCCAACCTCGAAAGTGCCTATGCGTCGATCATGCAGCATCTAACTCATCTCGCTGCGGCGGATGCCGCTCAACAGGTCGCCATCGACAACATCAACATGCGGCTCGACCGGATCGAACGGCGGCTCGAACTCACGCACTAACAGGAAAGACGGCGGATGAAGGTATTGGTGCCGGTCAAGCGGGTGCTTGACTATAACGTGAAGCCCCGGGTGAAGGCGGACGGGACGGGGGTCGACCTGGCCAACGTCAAGATGTCGATGAACCCGTTCGACGAGATCGCGGTCGAGGAAGCGATCCGCCTGAAAGACAAGGGCGTGACCGAGATCGTCGCGGTGTCGATCGGCGAGGCGAAGTCGCAGGAGACGCTGCGCACCGCGCTGGCGATGGGCGCCGACCGCGCGATTCTCGTGCAGACCGACGACAAGGTCGAGCCGCTGGGCGTCGCCAAGCTGTTGAAGGCGATCGTCGAGGCGGAGAAGCCCGACCTTATCATCCTGGGCAAGCAGGCGATCGACGACGACAACAACCAGACCGGCCAGATGCTCGCCGGGCTGCTCGGCGTCGGCCAGGCGACCTTCGCGTCGAAGGTCGAGCTTGCCGCCGACAGCGTCACGGTGACGCGCGAGGTCGATGGCGGGTCGGAGACCGACAAGTTGACGCTCCCGGCGATCATCACCACTGATCTCCGCCTCAACGAGCCGCGTTACGCCTCGCTGCCCAACATCATGAAGGCGAAGTCGAAGCCGCTCGATCAGAAGACGCCCGCCGATTACGGCGTCGACATCGCACCGCGGCTGACCACGCTCAAGGTCGTCGAACCGCCCAGGCGCACCGCCGGCGTCAAGGTCGCCGACACGGACGAACTCGTGGCCAAGCTCAAGGCGATGGGAGTCGCGAAATGAAGACGCTCGTCTGGGTCGAACATGACGGCAAGACCGTCAAGGACGCCACGCTCGCCGTGGTCACCGCCGCGTCGAAGCTCGGCGAAGTCCATCTGCTGGTCGCGGGGCAAGACGTCGACGGCGTCGCGGCCGAAGCCGCGAAGATCGCCGGCGTCGGCAAGGTTCATGTCGCCGACGACGCGGCGTACGCCCATGCGCTCGCCGAAAACGTCGCGCCGCTGGTCGTGTCGCTGATGGACCATCACGACGCGTTCCTCGCGCCCGCCACCTCGAACGGCAAGAACATCGCGCCGCGCGTCGCCGCCCTGCTCGACGTCATGCAGATCAGCGACATCCTGTCGGTCGAGAGCGACGACACGTTCACGCGGCCGATCTATGCCGGCAACGCGATCGCGACCGTCCAGACCAGGGACGCGAAGAAGGTCATCACCGTGCGCGGCACCGCGTTCGACAAGGCCGCGACCGAGGGCGGATCGGGCAGCATCGAGCAGGTCGCATCGACCGGCGACAAGGGCGTGTCGACTTTCGTCGGCGCCGAGATCGCCAAGCTCGAACGCCCCGAACTGACCAGCGCCAAGGTCATCGTGTCGGGCGGCCGCGCGCTCCAGAACAGCGAGAACTTCCACACGATCATCGAACCGCTCGCCGACAAGCTCGGCGCGGCGGTGGGCGCATCCCGCGCGGCGGTCGATGCGGGCTATGTCCCCAACGACTATCAGGTCGGCCAGACCGGCAAGATCGTCGCCCCGGAAGTCTATATCGCGATCGGCATTTCCGGCGCGATCCAGCACCTGGCGGGTATGAAGGACTCCAAGACGATCATCGCGATCAACAAGGACGAGGACGCCCCGATCTTCCAGGTCGCCGACATCGGCCTGGTCGGGGACCTGTTCAAGATCGTGCCGGAACTGACCGGGAAGCTCTGAGGCGATGACCGCGCGGGCGCTCCGGCGCGACGCGCTGTCCTTCGATATCGACGGGGCGGTGCGGCTCGATCGCGCCGCCCTTTCGATTCTACCCGAACTCGATGCGCTGGCCGTATCCTGCCCGGCGGATCGGGCGGGAACCCGCTTGTGCGGCGATCCGGCGCTTACGCCGCTCGTCGCGCCGGGGAGCCCGTTGCACGGAATCGCGGCGGCACAGCTTGGCGCTGACGCACGCGCGGTACGCGCGATCCTGTTCGACAAGTCACCGGCGATGAACTGGGCGCTTGGCTGGCATCAGGACCGCACGATCGCGGTCAAAGCCCGCTCGGAGGTCGCGGGTTACGGGCCGTGGACGGTCAAGGCGGGTATCGCCCATGTCGCGCCGCCCTTCGATCTACTTGAACGCATGGTGACGATGCGCGTTCACCTCGATGACGTGGGCGGCGACAACGCACCTTTGCTCATCGCCCCCGGTTCGCACCGGCTCGGCTTGGTGCCGGAACAGGCGATGGACGAGGCGGTCGCGCGATGTGGCTGCTACGCCTGCGTTGCGAAGCGCGGGGATGTGTGGGTCTATGCGACGCCGATCCTCCATGCTTCGGATCGCGCGCGCGTTGCGGCGCGGCGGCGGGTTCTGCAAATCGATTTCTGCGCCGAAGCCCTGCCACCGCCATTGGCCTGGCTGGGCGTTTGAGCAGACCCGCGCCAATCGCCTCCGCGCCATCAAAGGCGCGGTGTCGAAATTACGGCGGCGCCCCCGTCACCCGAAGCTGTAACGAACGGCCTGACGGCGCTTCCGGCGCAGGGCCCCGCCCACCGCGCCGAAGCCGACGAGCATCATCGCCCAGGTCGCGGGCTCCGGCACCGCACCGGAGCCGGGCGGAATGGTCCCGGGCGGGGGCGTCGTGATGGGATCGTAATTGTCGTTGAACGTCCAGTTCACGATGTCCTGCGCGCTCCAATCCGCGCCCGTGCTGGCCGTGAAGCCGACAAAGACCGGATTGGTGCCGAACAGGTTCGCCAGATCGATCGCATAGCTGAGGCCGGCATCATCGGGCCGCAGGCCGTCCGTCGACCAGCGCACCTCCATCATGTTGGTGGCGCCGTTATAGTCGACGAAGGCGGTGATGTCCTGGCCGCCGTCCAGCTCCAGCGTGGGCGACACGATCTTGTAGGCGAGATGGTTCGCGGGATCGCCATTCCCGATGATCGCGATGTGATCGTTCCCATTGAGCGAATCGTTGCCGGGCAAGCGGGGATCGGACCCGCCATTGCTGTAGGGATCGAATTCGACCTCGACGCTGGGGCTGATGCCGGCATAGCCCAGGCCGCCGCCAAGCCCCCCGACATTGTTGGACAGGGTCTGGATGACGAACGCGATGCCGTCCGCGCCGATTTCGCCCCATGGCGTCTGGTGATTGGAGTTGATGTTGAAGGTGAAGCGCGTGCTGAAGCCGTAGTCATCGGTCAACGCGATCGCCTGCGCGTTGAAGATGGAGCCGCCGACGTCGCCCTGGGGCGGCGTCAGCCGCATCACGGTGCGGCCGTCGATATCGACCGGGGCGGCGGTTCCGTTGATCTGGAGGCCGGTCGTATCGGCGAAGCCGGCGTAGGAGAATGTCTGCGCCTGCGCCGATGTCGCCATCATCCCGCCAATCGCGAGCGCCAACAGGCCCGCCCCGTATCCCCTCGTATCGAACCGCATTTCACCCTCCAAATGCCGCTGGCCCGAAAGCCTCCTTCGCGGCGTATCGAAAGCTATTGTCGCTGGTTCGCGCCATCCCCAGCAATCCCCGGTTCCGGGGATTGCCGTGGTTAATCACCGGTAAATTTTCACGACTTTCGCTTGCAGGTGTCTTCAATCGGGACGGCGAGGGCCTGTCGGAAAGAGAAGCCGGCCCCACCCCCTCGGGGTTCGAGCAGCGTCCAAGCGATCATCGCCGAAAACGAGTAAGCCCCGTCGCGCGGTGCGCGGCGGGGCTCCCTTGGCGATCCGCCGCGCAAGGCGTTGGATCGACCAAACTGCTCACTCTCTCGTTCAAGCCCGGTAACAACGCACCGCGCGCGTCGAAGGTTCCGCTCAGCGGGCGATTTTGAGCAATGCGAACCCGGCCAGCGCCGACGCGATCGATCCCGCGAGGACGCCGACCTTGACCTGGTCGATCATCGCCGCGTCGCCCGGAAAGGCGAGGCCGCCGATGAACAGGCTCATCGTGAACCCGACGCCGCACAGCAAGGCGACGCCGTAGACCTGCGCCCAGCTCGCGCCTTCGGGCGGCGGCGCGATCCTGAGCGCGGCGGCGAGGCGGACGCTGGCGAAGATGCCGGCCTGCTTGCCGAGGAACAGCGCCAGCGCGATCCCGAGCACCAGCGGCTGGGCGAACGTCGCGAGGCCCATGCCCGCGAGCGACACCCCGGCATTGGCGAACCCGAACAGCGGCACGATCGCGAAGGCGACCCAGGGGCTCAGCGCGTGTTCGAGGCGGTGGAGCGGCGAATGCTCGTCCGCGCCGCCGGGAATGGTCATCGCCGCGACGACGCCGGCAATGGTCGCATGGACGCCCGACAGCAGCACGAGATACCACAGGCCGGCGAACCCGATCAGATAGGGCCACAACGCCTTCACCCCGATCCGGTTGAGCGCCACCATCGCCACCGCGACCGCCGCCGCCCCGCCCAGCGCCGCGAGCGCCAGGCCGTGCGTGTAGAACAGGGCGATGATCGCCACCGCGCCCATGTCGTCGACGATCGCGACGGTGGTCAGGAACAGCTTGAGCGACGCCGGCACGCGCGGGCCCGCCAGCGCGAGCACGCCGATCGCGAACGCGATGTCGGTCGCCGCCGGGATCGCCCAGCCGCTGCGCACCGCCGGAGCGCCGCCGGTGATCGCGAGATACAGCAACGCCGGCGCCGCCATCCCGGCGATCGCGGCGATCACCGGCAGGCGGCGCTTCTCGGCGCTCGCCAGTTCGCCGCCAACCAGCTCGCGCTTGATCTCCAGCCCGACGAGCAGGAAGAACAAAGCCATCAGCGCGTCGTTGATCCACAGATGCACCGTCATCGGCCCGAGCTTGGGCGTGAGGACCGGCCCGGCCTCGGCGTGGAGCAGGTGGAAATACGCCTCGGCCAGCGGCGAATTGGCCGCGATCATCGCCAGCACGGCGGCGGCGATCAGCACGATCCCGCCGGCGGCTTCGTCGGCGAGGAAGCGTTGGAGGATGGAGCTTTTCGTGTCCCGCATACGCCTCTCTAGCAAGCCCCTCCCCTGAAGGGGAGGGGCTAAGAAGCTATCTCGCCAGCGCTTCCGCGATCAGCTTCCGCGTGTTGTCCACCCCATATAGCGCGATGAAGCTCCCCATGCGCGGCCCCTGGCTCGACCCCAGCAGGGTCTCGTACAACGCCTTGAACCAGTCGCGCAGCTCGGCGAATCCGCCGCTCTTGCCGATTTCGTAGACGATGTTCTGGATGTCCTCGGCGCTCGCGTCCGCCGGCAACGCCGCGAGATCGGCGTCGAGCCGTTGCAGCGCCGCGACCTCAACGCCCTCCGGCGCGCGCCGCAGCAAAGTCGGCGCGACGAAATCGCGGGCATAGGCCAGGGCATAGCCGATCAGCCGGTCGAGTTCCGGATAATCCGCCGCGCGCGCGCCCGGCAGGTAATTGCCGAGATAGCCCCAGACCTGCTCCCTGGTCGCGTCCGCGCCCATCACCCCGACCAGGTTGAGCAGCAGCCCGAACGTCACCGGCAACGCATCCTGCGGCACCTGGCCGTCATGGATATGGTGGACCGGGTTGCCGAGCCGTTCCTTGTCGTTCTGGCCGTGATAGTTCGCCCGGAACTGCCAGTAATCGTCGACCGCGCGCGGGATCAGCCCGAGGTGCAGCGACTTCGCCTTCTTCGGCTCGCGATAGATATAGAAGGCCAGGCTCTCGTCGGGACCATAGGTCAGCCATTGCTCGATCGACAGGCCGTTGCCCTTCGACTTGGAGATCTTCTCGCCCTTGGCGTCGAGGAACAGTTCGTAGATCAACCCTTCCGGCTTCCGCCCGCCGAGGATCTGCGCGATCTTGCCGCCGAGGATCGCGCTGTCGATCAAGTCCTTGCCGTGCATCTCGTAATCGACGCCGAGCGCGGCCCAGCGCATCCCCCAGTCGGGCTTCCATTGCAGCTTGGCCCGCCCGCCCAGGATCGACTGCTCCACGACCGTCCCGTCGGAATCGGTGAAGCGGATCGTGCCGGCGTCGGCGTCCACGACCTCGACCGGCACCTGCAACACCACGCCCGTGCCCGGGCTGACCGGCAGCACCGGCGAATAGGTCGCCTGCCGCTCGGCCCGCAGCGTCGGCAGCATCACGCCCATGATCGCGTCATAGTTGCGCAGCACCTGCCTCAGCTTCTCGTCGAAGCGGCCGCCCTCATAATATTCGGTGGACGACACGAATTCATAATCGAACCCGAACCGGTCGAGGAAGTCGCGCAGCATCGCGTTGTTGTGCGCGGCGAAGCTGTCATACTTGCCGAACGGATCGGGGATGCGTGTCAGCGGCTTGCCGAGATGCTCGGTCAGCATCGCCTGGTTGGGCACGTTGTCGGGCACCTTGCGCAGCCCGTCCATATCGTCCGAAAACGCGACCAGCCGCGTCGGCGCGCCCGTCATCGCCTCATAAGCGTGGCGCACCATCGTCGTGCGCAGTACTTCCTGGAACGTGCCGATATGCGGCAGGCCCGACGGGCCGTAGCCGGTCTCGAACAGCACCGCCTCGCCACCGGGCTTGCCGTCCGGATAGCGTTTCAGCAGCTTGCGCGCCTCCTCATACGGCCAGGCCTTGGAGTCGAGTGCTGCGGTGCGGAGGGCGGTATCGATAGTCATGACACCGCCACGTAGCGAGCCGAACCACCCGCGTCACCCCGGCTTCTGGAGCTTGATCCACCCCAGTGGAAGCGGATATGGTGCTCCGGCGAAAGCCGGAGCGCTGGCAGCGTCAGGCTTCGATCGCCACCGCTCCGGCCTTCGCCGGAGCACGATCCGGGGTGTCTGTATCACACTCCAGGTTGCCATTCTGTTCCCCTTCGCGCACGGTCGCGAAATGCCGTTGCCCCAAAGCTCGTTCGTGCCGAGCCTGTCGAAGCACGGTTTCCCCCAAGCCTATCGCTTGCGGCGTGGCACCCTTCGACAAGCTCTGGGCGAACGGTAGGATGGGAAGCCTCCCCTACCCCGCCCTCCATGCCAGCCATGCCGGCGTGTGGATCGCCGACGCGGACGGATCGCGCGCGGTCGGGCGGGGGGAGGCGATCCGGCGGGCGGCCGACACGCCGATGATCGTGCTCAACGCGCCGCTGGTGGGCCAGCGGCTGGGCTATGCCGAGCTGTCGGGGCTCGACCTGCTCGAACTGTTCGCGTTCCTGCGCCCGGCGACCTTCCTGCCGCCGACACCGCGCGGGCTGGCGCGGATGCTCGGCCTCGCGCCGCCCGAGGACGAGGCGGGCATCGCCGCCTTCCTGTGCGACGCGGCGCGCGCATTGCTCGCGATTCCCGCCGGCGACTGGCCAGAACGCGAAGGTGCGTGGACCGCCGCGCAGAGCCTGGCGCGACTGCGCTGGCCCTGGGCCCCGCCGCTCGCCGACCGCATCGCGCGGCCCCGGGAGAATGAACGCTGGCTGTTCTCCAGACTGCCCGAATGGGACGAGGCCCCGCCCCGCCCCGCGCCAAAGTCCGTCACGCTCGACGATTCCGATATCGCCGACCGCCTGTCCTTCCTGACCGGCCGCGACGCCGAGCAACGCGTCGGCCAGCGCGCCTTCGCCGAAGCCGCCGCCGCCGCCTTCACGCCGCGCATGATGCGCGACAATCCCAACATGCTGCTCGCCGAGGCGGGGACCGGGATCGGCAAGACGCTGGGCTATCTCGCCCCCGCCTCGCTCTGGGCCGAGCAAGCGGGCGGCGCGGTATGGATCTCGACCTTCACCAAGGCGCTGCAACGCCAGCTCAACCACGAGACCGCGCGCCTGATCCCCGACCCCGCCGAGCGCCGCCGCCGCGTCGTCACGCGCAAGGGGCGGGAGAATTACCTCTGCCTGCTCAACCTGGAGGACGCATTGCAGGGCGGGTTCGCCGGCCGCGCCGCGATCCTCGCCCACCTCGTCGCGCGCTGGGCCGCCTATAGCGCCGATGGCGACATGATCGGCGGCGACCTGCCCGGCTGGCTCCCCACCCTGTTCCGCCGCAACGGCTCGACCGCGCTGACCGACCGGCGTGGCGAGTGCGTCTATGCCGGCTGCCCCCACTATCGGAAGTGCTTCATCGAACGCGCCGCCCGCGCCTCCGCCCAGGCCGACATCGTCATCGCCAACCATGCGCTGGTCATGGTCAATGCGGCGCGCGGGCGCGAAGCGAACAGCCGCCCGACCCGCTACGTGTTCGACGAAGGCCATCATTTGTTCGAGGCCGCCGACGCGATGTTCGGCGTCGCGCTGACCGGCCAGGAATCGATCGAGCTGCGCCGCTGGATCGTCGGCCCGGAAAGCAGCGCGCGCGGCCGCCGCCGGGGCCTGGCCGCGCGGTTGAGCGATGTCGCGAGCTATGACGAAGCGGGCGGCGTCGCGATCCAGGACGCGGTCGCGGCGGCGCGTGCGCTCGCCGGCGACGGCTGGCTGCAACGCTTGGGCGAGGGCGAGCCGTTCGGCGCGATCGAGAAGCTGCTGAGCGCCGCGCGCGGCACGGTCTATGCCCGCGCCGCGCAGGACGGCGACGCCGGATACGGGCTGGAGACCGAACTCGCCGAGCCCCTCCCCGCCTTGATCGAAGCCGCTGCGAACGCCGCGCAGGCGCTGGAGGCGTTGCTCCGCCCGCTGATGACGCTCGGCCAGCGGCTCGAAGCGGTGCTGGCGGAGGGGCCGGACTGGCTCGACGGCGCGGCGCGGGCGCGAGTCGAAGGCGCGGTGGCGTCGCTCGGCTGGCGGAGCGAGACGGTGGGCGCATGGATCAGCCTGCTCGCGCGGATCGGCGGGCCGGCCGACCCGGATTTCGTCGACTGGCTCGCGGTCGACCGCATCGAGGGGCGCGAGTTCAACATCGGCCTCCACCGCCGCTGGCTCGACCCCACGCGTCCGCTGGCGGCGACGGTGCTCAAGCCCGCGCACGGCGTGCTCGTCACCTCGGCGACGCTCAGGGGCGGCGATCCCGACTGGCGGGTCGCCGACGCCCGCGCCGGCGTCCCCCATCTCGACCGCGCCGCCGGGCATTTCGACGTCGCCAGCCCGTTCGACTATGCCGCCCAGGCCGAAGTGCTGATCGTCACCGACGTCAAGCGCGGCGACCTCGCCGCGCTGGCCAATGCCTATGCCCGGCTGATCGCGGCGGCGGGCGGCGGGACGCTCGGGCTGTTCACCGCGATCCGGCGATTGCGCGGCGTCCATGCCCGGATCGCCGACCGCCTCGCGCGCGACGGGCTTCCCCTCTACGCCCAGCATGTCGACCCGATCGACCCCGGCACGTTGGTCGACATGTTCCGCGACGAGCCGCGCGCCTCGCTGATCGGCACCGACGCGCTTCGTGACGGCGTCGACGTGCCCGGCGAAAGCTTGCGCCAGGTCATCCTGGAGGGCGTGCCCTGGGCCAAGCCCACCGTCCTCCACGCCGCCCGCCGCCTCGCGGGCGGCGGCTCGGCGTTCGACGACCGGCTGGTCCGCGCCAAGCTCGCCCAGGCGTTCGGCCGCCTGATCCGCCGCGCCGACGATCGCGGCGCGTTCGTCCTGCTGTCGGCGGCGATGCCCAGCCGCCTGCTCGCCGCTTTCCCACCCGGCGTCCCCGTCGCCCGCGTGCCCCTCGACGAAGCGGTGGCAAGGGTCGCGGCGCGGTTGGGTAATCCCAATCCTCCCCCGCCAGGGGGAGGTGGCAGCCGCAGGCTGACGGAGGGGGAGGAAGCCCTGCGCTAGCGGCGTGCGTCCTCCCCCTCCGGCGCTACGCGCCACCTCCCCCTGGCGGGGGAGGATCGATCATGAAATTCCCGTCTTTCTTCTGTCGCACGTGTCGGGCAAGAGGCGGGCAGCATGAAGACCCTGATCCTCCTTCGGCATGCCAAATCGGGCTGGGACGATCATGCCGCGCGCGATTTCGACCGCCGCCTCAACCCCAAGGGGGAGCGCGCCGCGCGGACGATGGGCCAGCACATGCGCGACCGCGGCCTCAATTGGGACCACGCCATCGCCAGCCCCGCCGCGCGCGTGGTCGAGACGCTCGAACAGGTCTCGGCCGGCTATGGCCGCGCGATCGAGCCCGACTGGGACCGCCGCGCCTATCTCGCGTCGGCCGGCATGCTGCTCGACCTGATCCACGCCGCGCCGGCCGAGGCCGGGACGCTGTTGCTGTCGGGGCATAATCCGGGGCTGGAGGAGCTGGTGCTGATGCTCGTCCCCGATCGCGCGGACAATGCGTTGCGCGACGCGGTCGAGGCGAAGTTCCCCACCGCCAGCCTGGCGGTGATGACGTGCGACGGCGACAGCTGGAGCGCGGTGGCGGCGGGCAAGTGCACGCTGACCGTCTTCACCCGCCCGCGCGATCTTGACCCTGGGTTGGGGCCGGACGCCGATTGAACGGCGGCCCGTTAATTGCGTCGCGTAGTTTCAGGCCGATTCACCACGAGTTGCTCGGCTCACCGCACAATGTGCTCCGGCCGTCTATATATCCGCGACTCCGACGAAACGCGCAGGCGCATGAACGGTTAGCCCGAAGCCACGCGCCGTACGCCCCCAAATGGCGCCGGTGCAACGAGTTCAACCCGCCGTTTCACGGCAAAATATGAAGACGGCCACCGGACGACATGCTGCGGGTTCCCGCAGCCCGGACTGGCCGGAGTTGAGAGGAGAACGCCATGCGTTTCATGTCGAAAAGTCCCAGGATCATCCTGCTGCTCGCCACGGCGACCATGTCGGGCAGCCTGTCTGCGCGGGAAGTGCAGGATACGCCGCCCGCCCCCGCCGCCCCGCCCAGCGACATCACCGTGACCGACACGATACCGGTGCCCGCCGACCTGGCCGGCATGCCGGCCGGTCCCACGGTCGAAGGCTTCATTTCGGCGCGCAGGGGCAACAAGCTGCAAGTCACGGCTGCCAACGGCAAGACGATCGTGTTCGTCAGCGACGCCACGCAGATCCGGTCGAACGGCGGCTTCCTGGGCGCCAGCACGACGAAGCTCGGCGCGGATTCGCTGCTCAACGGCCTCCCGGTGAGCATCAGGACGGTGCAATGGGATAGCGGCCTGGTCGCGAGCCGAATCACGCTCAAGAGCAAGGACCTCAAGACCGCAGCGATGATCCGCAACGGCACCGACCAGCGGTTCGACGAACAGACCGCCGCGACCGAAGCATTGCGCGGCCGCGTCGCCGACATCGACAATTACGTCATCAAGGCCACGACCAACGTGAACTTCGCCACCGGCAAGGCCGACCTGTCGCCGCAGGCCAAGGCCGACCTCTGCGCCGCCGCGACGTCGGCCCAGGCGACGAACAACGCCTTGCTCCTGGTCCTCGGCTATACCGATTCCACCGGCAGCGAGGACATCAACCAGGCGCTCAGCGAAAAGCGTGCCGCCAAGGTCGTCAACTACCTGCAACAGTCCTGCGGCTGGAAACCCTATCGCATGCTGACCCCGACCGGGATGGCGACCGCCGATCCGGCGGCGGACAATGCCACCCCCGAAGGCAAGGCGATGAACCGCCGCGTCGCGGTGAACGTCATGGTCAGCAAGGCCGTCGACGGGATGTGAAGCGCGTCGGGGTGGGCCGTGGGCTCACCCCGTTTCGCGTCGACCGACGTGATAGCGGCCGGTCGGCGACCGGCCCGCTTGCGGAGACCTTCGCGCGAATAGCTCCCCTCCCTGCAAGGGAGGGGCTGGGGGTGGGCTGGCGAGCGCAGCGAGCCACGATACGCTCGCCGCACGGCCCGCCGCGTCGATCCGATCCGGGAGGCCGAGCAGGCTACGTCATCGCATCAGCCCGTGCGGTCGCAGCTGGAGCATCGGACGCAAAATATTCCCCCGTTTGCCCTGAGCTTGTCGAAGGGCTGTCTTTCTTGGCCTGAAGAAAGGGCAGTGCTTCGACAAGCTCAGCACGAACGGCGGTGAGCCCCCCCCATTTAAGGCACGATGCTCTAACCACCTAAAAGCGGTCATGCAGCCACGCTTGCAATGTTGGATTTCGCCTGACAGCCTCGCGTCCGCTCTTTGACATGGTCGATACGCGGCGCCCGGCTTGCCGCCGTTCGCGTCGGCGTGCGCAAATCAGACGTCGCGGTCGCCCAATGCCCGGCGCACCCGAACGTCGTCGATAGTGTGACCCGAGTGTGACCTTTGGCGATTCCAGAGCCGAAACTCAGCGTCCCGCCAATTTGTCCTTCAGCGCCGCCAGCGCCCCGAACGGCCCGGCCTCTTCCTCGCTGATCACCCCCGCCGCCTTCAGCGCCGCCGCCGCGCCCGGCCCGCGCGGAAAGGGGTCGAGCGCCAGCGCCATGGTTTCGGCGGCGGTCTCGCCCAGGTCGATCGCGCCGCCCTCATACGGGATCACGTCGATCTCGCCGTCGCCCAGCTCGACGTCCTCCGCCCCTTCGCCGCCGGCCGCGACGAACAGCAAGGCGACCGGTTCGTCGACCGTCGCGCGCAACGGATCGCCAGTCACGCTGCACGCCTGGATCAGCGCGGCGGTGACGCGGCCCGCGACCGCAATCCCGGTCGCCTCGCGCCGGACCGTGAAGTCGCCCGCCAGCCGGTCGATGCCGATCAGGTCGAAACGCCTGGCCAGCGCGGCGCGTTCGCCCTCGTCCGCCTCGACCGCGACGGTGCGCGGCTCGCCGATCGTGTCGATCCGTTCGGGGCGGGAAAATTCGGGCGCGCTCACGGCAGGTCGCCCGCGATCAGCCGATCGACGCTCACCCCCGCCACCGCCTCGCGCAACGCCAGCAGTTCGCGCTCGACATGGCCCAGCGCGGCATCCGCCGGCGCCTCGCCGCGATACAGGTTGCGCACCAGCGCCGGCTTGAGGTCGCCCGCCGCGATCCCGTCGCGATAGGCGCCGAGCCGCCCGCCGAGCATCCCCATCATCCGCCCGATATGCTTGCCGACGAGCAGGTCGCCGATGCCGATCTCGCGCAATTGCGGGTCCATGTCGTCGACGAACGCCTCGGCCAGATGCGTCGCCGCCGCCGCGCCCGCGGGCTCGCCCTCCAGCCGCAGCATCACCATCGCCAGCACCGCCGCGATCATGTCGAACCGGCCATCGATCGTGTCGGGCACCGCGCCCTCGACATACCAATGCGGCGACCGCGCGCGCGCCACCACGGCGGCATAGAGCGCCGCGGTCTCGTCGCGCTTCGCCTTAAATCGGCCGAAAAAACCCATCATCTGCCCTTGACCTCAGCGGCCTTGTGCCACCGGCATGGTCCGCATATTGAGGCGAACGGCGCACGATGCAATCGCGGGCGCCGGGTGACGAGCGTGTACGCGGGAGAATCGAATTGACCAAGGCCGGCCGGATCATGGCCCTCACCGCGATGCTGTCGGCGCTGACGCTGACCGGGGCCTGCGTGCCGCTGCGCTCGCACCAGGGCTATATCATCGACGTCGACCTGGTGAATTCGGTGCAGCCCGGGGTCGACAACCGCAGTTCGGTGCTCAAGACGCTCGGCAAGCCCAGCTTCGCCAGCCAGTTCAACACCGGCGACTGGTATTATATCGCCCGCGACAGCCGCAACCTCGCCTATCGCAACCCCAAGCCGGCGAGCCAGTTCACGCTCAAGATCAGCTTCACGCAGGCCGGCGTGGTGTCCGGCATCACCCGCAGCGGCGTCGACCAGGTCGCGTCGGTCACACCCTATGGCAAGACGACGCCGACGCTCGGCCGCAAGCGCAGCTTCTTCGAGGAGCTGTTCGGCAATATCGGCGCGGTCGGGGCGGGCGGCGGCGCGGGCCGGGGCGGCGGGGACGATTCCCAGCCCTAAAAGCCTTGCTCCAACCTAACCGGCGCGTTCGCGGCGGGTTCAGTCCGACTCTTCTACATCGCTCTCCGACAATCTTCTGCCGGCAACCCCGGCAGTGGCAGGCGCCCGGGCGATTTCAATGCCCGCCCGGGCGCCTTTGGTTCTGTTGCGCGCCTCCCGGCGCGTAGCGGCACCGGCCCACGCCCCCACCCGACCGCCCAATCAGTTTATTCTATGGGCGGTCGGGTGGGGGCGTGGGCCGGTGCCGCAGCGATTGGGCGGAGGCCCAATCGCCCAACAACGACTCTCACCGCATCGTGAAAACAACTTGGTCGACCACCTTCCCCGACAAATCGAGCAAGGCGAGCCGGTGCCGCCCCGGTCCCGGCAGGATCAGCGGCGCGGTGCCGGCGTCGCCCAGATCCTGTTTGTCGAGCACCAGCCGGTGCGCCATCGCATCGCCGGTCACCGCCACCGCCAGCCGCTGGCGGTCGATCGGGATGTCAGGGTCGATCGCATAGACGCTGCCCGACACCGGATTGGTGATGCGCGGGCGGCGCGATTCGGCGGGCGCGCTGGCGACGACGCTCATCCCCGTGCCCTTCAGGAAATATTCCCGCCGCGGCTGCTCGATATTGCCCGTATAGGCGATCGTCCGCGCCTCGACCCCCGCCGGCATCGCGGGCGCGCGGCTCGGCCGGTCGGCATGGAGCGCGAGCATGACGTCGCGCCACACCGGCGCCGCGCCGCTGGTGCCGGACACCGCGCGCATCGCGTCGCCCTCGACGTTCCCGACCCAGACCGCGACCGTGTAGCGATCGGAGAAACCCACGCACCAATTGTCGCGCATCGCCTTCGACGTGCCGGTCTTCACCGCCGCCCAGAACGGCAGGCGCAGCGACGAATCGAGCCCGAACGTGACCGCCCGCGCATTGGGATCGGCCATCATGTTGGCGACGATCCACGCGGCCTGCGGCGTGGTGACGGCGCGGGGGTCGGCGCGCGGGTCGGTCGCGGTCAGCCGCCACGGCGCCCAGCGTCCGCCATTGGCGAGGCTGCGATAGGCATCGGCCTGTTCGAGCAAGGTCACCTCGGCCGATCCGAGCGCGAGGCTGTAGCCGTAATAGTCGCCGTCCTCGACCAGCCCCCGATAGCCGGTGTCCCACAGCCGGTCGCGAAACGCATCGACCCCGACCAGCAGCAAGGTCCGCACCGCCGGCACGTTGAGCGACCCCGCCAGCGCCGAGCGCACCGACACCGGCCCCTTGAACCCCTTGTCGTAATTCTGCGGCACGTAGAGCCCCGACGCGGTGTCGAGCTGGACCGGCGAGTCGTCGAGGATCGAGGCGGCGGTCAGATACCCTTTCTCGATCGCCTGCGCGTAGAGGAACGGCTTCAACGTCGACCCGGCCTGGCGATAGGAATTGGCCCCGTCGACCGCCGGCGCGGTCGAATTGCCGCCGATCCCGCCGACATAGGCCAGCACGTCGCCGGTCGCATTGTCGAGCACCACCACCGCGCCGTCGCGCGCGCGGCTGCCGCCCAGCCCTTCGAGCTGCCGCTTGAGCGCCCCGATCGCGATGCGCTGGACGTCGATGTCGAGCGTCGTGGTGATCCGCAGGCCCGGCTTGGTCAGCAGTCGCTGTGCGAGGTGCGGGGCGAGACCGGGATCGAGTTGCAGGCTGCGCGCCGGGCCGAGCATGGAGTAAGCGGCGGCTTCGAACGTCGCGCAGTCCCGGCCCCGCGCCATCGCGCACGCCCGCCGCGCGACGGTCGCCGCGCCGGCCTGCGGATCGGGCAGCAGCGCGACGAGCAGCAGCGCGTCGTCGCGGCTCAGCGCATCCGGCGTCTTGCCGAACAGGCCGAGCGCCGCCGCGCCGACCCCCTGCGCCTCGCCGCGATAGCCGGCGAGGTTGAGATAGGCTTCCAGTATCTGCGGCTTGCTCCATGCCCCGTCGATCGCGAGGCCGGCACGCATCTGGCGGATCTTGTCGAGCCAGCCGCGCGCGCCGGGCCGGGCGAGACCGGGCGCGAGGAACCCCGCGACCTGCATCGACAGGGTCGAGGCCCCGCGCGACGGCTTGCCCTGCAACCGGTCGCGCAGGGCCGCCAGCGTCGCCAGCCAATCGACTCCGCCATGCGCGTAGAAGCGATGATCCTCGGCCGCGACCAGCGCCTCGGCCACCGGCGGCGCGACCTTGTCGAGCGGCGTCCAGCCGAGCCGCCGCCGCGCGAAATCGACCCGCGACGAATCGATCAGCACGCCGTTACGGTCGTACAGCCATGCCTCGGACGGCCGCCACGCCGCGCGCACCGACGCGTAATCCGGCATCGGCGGCGGCATCGTCAGGAAGTCCAGCGCCAGCACCGCGACCAATAGCGCGCCGATCCCGGTCCACGCCCAGTGCCGCCGCGTGCGCGGGCGGTGGCGCAGCAACCAGCCGCCAACCTGCGCGATCCCGTCATCGACCCACGCCTCGACCCGCCGTGCCCAGGCCCAGGCGGCTTTGAAAATGGCCGCGATCCTGCCCATCACGCCTCCCCGGCGAAAGCCGGGGTCCAGTCGCGAGGCAGAAATAATGAAACGACGCGCATACTTACTCAGCTCATAGCGACTGGCCCCCGGCCTTCGCCGGGGAAGCGACTAACGTTGACTTGGAAGCGTCACTTGTCCCGGATCGTGAACGCCGCGTTGGGCAACTGGGCGTTGATCGCGGGCGAATACATCGCCTCGACCCGGCTCGACGGCAGATTGTATGTGCCCGGCGCGTTCAGCCGCATGACATAGGCGATCGTGAAGCTGCCGCGCGGCACCCAGCCGAAGAAGCCGCGCCACGAATCGTTGCGGCGTTCGATGTACGACGGCTGCACCCCGACCTGGACGTCCCACGATTTGCCGTCGGCGTCGGTCGCCTGGAAGTTCGTTCCGCCGCCGCCATTTTCTTGCGCCGCGAGCATCTGCGACTGGTTGGCGAAATTGCCGATGATCGTCGCGCCCGCCGGGATCGGATCGTTGACCACCACCCAGTTACGCTCGGCGGTCGCCTCCACGGTGATGACCACGCGGGCGACATCGCCGCGCGTCCACTGGCCCTTCACCCGCTGGCTGACCGGTTCGATCTTCTTCGCCATGCGATAGCCGAAGAACGCCGCCTGCTTGAGCGGCACCGCCGCCGAGACCTGCACCGTCGCCCATGGCGCCGCGCCGCCGCTCTGGTTCATGTTGAGCGTCATCGGCCCCGCCGGCAGCGGGAAGCTGACCTGGCGCTGGTCGTTCGCCAGCGGCCAGGCGCGGCTGATCGCCCGGCCGCCGAGCGCCATCGTCGTCGTGCCGGTGATCGCACTCGCCGGGTAGAGCGTGCCGAACTTCTTCGCCGCGATCGTGCCCCAGGCGTTGGCGGCGGTCGTGTCCCACCGCCCATGGACCTGACGGAACGACACGCCGACCATCATCTTCGCCGATTCGTCGTTCCAGCCGGGGCGGCCGAGCGTGGCGATCACCGCCTTGATCGACCCTTCGTCGGCCGATGACATCAGCCACCAGGGCGACTTGTCCTGATCGGACAGGTCGAGCCGCGTGCCTTCATAGACCAATCGCGTGCGGAGCACCGCCTCGACCTTGGCCTTCAACGCATTGGCGTTGGCGAGGCCGGGCACCTTGTCGAGCGCGACGAGGTAGTCGGCGAGGTTCGATGTCGGCATTTCCGCCGGCGTCATGCTGATCTGACCGAGCATCGCCGGGGTCGCCGCCCCCGCCCGCGCGATCGCGTTGAACGCCGCCAGCCGCATCAGCCGGACGTCGCCATAATCCTCATGCCGCAAGCGCCCGTCGAGCACCGCCTTCAGCCCCTCGATCATCTTGGTCCTGGCGGCTTCGGGAATCGGCAGCCCGGCGTCCGCCGTGACCGACAGGACATAGGCGGTCAGCGCTTCCGACCCCGGCATCTTGGCATCGGGCCAGTAACGCAGCAGGCCGTCATCGGCCTGATAGGTCGGCAAGTCGCCGGCCAGCGACTGCCACATGCCCATGTCGCCGAGCGCGATGGCGCGGCTCAATCGCTGTTCGAAGCAGTCATAGGGATAGAGCGCCATGAACCGGCGCACCCCGACCAACGGCGGCGCCAGCGTGTCGGTCAGCTGGATGTCGACCACGCCGCGCCCCGGCAGCGCGCCGGCGGGCGGCGCGATCGGAAGCAGCCCGTCATTGGCCCCGACCCGCGTCAGGGTCGCCGCCCAGACATCGGCGGGATAGGTGTCGATCACGTCCTGCGTCGTCGTCAATTTGTCGACCGCCTTGCCGTCGGTCGATCTGGCGCTGACCGTCCATTTTAGCTGGCCCGCCGCCATCGGCGCGGTCAGGTTCCACGCGATCGGCGCGGCGCCGCCCGCCGGGATCGTCACGGTCAGCGGCTTGCCGTCCGCGATATGCGGTTCGAGCGCGACATTGGCGGTGACCGTCATCGGCTTGTCCGACCCGTTGCGCAGCGTGAAGCCCGCCGCGAACTGGTCGCCGGTGCGGACGAGTTGCGGGATTCCGGCATAGACGCTTAAATCCTGCGCCGTGCGGATATCGGCGCTGCCGGTCCCGAACAATTGCGCACCGTCGGTCGCGATCGCGACGAGCTTGAAGCTCGACAGCGCGTCGTTGAGCGGCACGCGGACCGCGGCATGGCCGTCAACATCGAGCGGCACCTTGCCCTGCCACAGCAGCACCGGCTGGAAATTCTCACGGCTGAGGCCCGACAGGTCGCCGCCGCCACCGCCGCCCGCCTCGACCGCTTTCTTGCCGTAATGGCGCTTGCCGACGACCTGGGTCTGGGCAGTCGAGGTGAGGACCGACAGCGGGCGGTCGCCCATCATCGCGGTCAGCACGTCCCAGCTATCGTTGGGCGCAAGCTGGAGCAGCGCCTGGTCGACCGCGACGAAGGTGACGTCGGCGGTCCTGGCCGGCTTGCCGTCGGGTGTCCTGACCGTGATGTCGGCCATCGCCGTGTCGCGCGCGGCATAGCGTTGCTTGTCGGCCTTGACCGCGACGGCGAGTTGATGCCCCTCCCAGCCGACCTTTACCTTGGCGATGCCCAGGCGGTAGCTCGGCTTGGCGAGATCGACCAGCGCGGTCGGCTCCTTCGCTTCCTCGGGCGCCTTGGTCAGCCCAAGCGAGCGGCCGATGCTTTGCAACCAACTCAACCCGCCGGCCTTGGCGCGCCCGCGCACCGCCATCACCGACACGTAAACGTCGGGCGAATAGCTGCTCGGCATCGCAACTTCGACCACCGGATTCGCCCCCGACAGCCGAGCAACGAAGCTCGACAGCACGCCCTCGCGCTCGACCGTCACCAGCGCCTCCGCCTCGCGGAACGGCATGCGGACCTGGAAGCGCGCGATCTCGCCGGCCTTGTACGACTGCTTTTCGGGGACGACGTCCATGCGGTCGCCATTGTCGCCGCCGAACCACCAGTCATCGTCGCCCGCCAGCCAGACCGATCGCACCGCGCGGCTGACATTGCCGTTCGCGTCGGTGGTCGTCGCGACGATATAGACCTCTCCCGACACGCCGGGGTTGATGCTGCACTTGGCGAGGCCGAGGTCGTCGGTCGTCGCCGAACAGGTGCCCGGGATGCGCCTGGTCGTCATCTGGTTGTCATAGGCGTAGAAGCCGCCGATCAGCCGCCGCCGCGCGGTCAGCACCTGGCGGCTGTAGAGCGCGACCTGGACGTTCCGGCCCTTGATCGGCTTGCCGTCGGTATCGAGCGTGACGAAGTTCAGGCGCAGATCGTCCTGCTTCATCAGCCAGCCGTCGGTCTTGACGCCGAGCTGCACCGCCGACGGGAAGATCGGGATGCGCTTCGACGCGGTCAGGACTTCACCGTTGGCGTCCTGATAATCCATCTCGACCAGCATGTCGGTCGGGCTGTCGAGCGTCGGTATGTCGAGCGCGGTTTGCGCCGTGCCGTCGGCGCGGAGCGTCGCGGGCAGGGTCTGGGTCGGCGGCAGCGGGGTCGTTTCCTCCTCACCGTCGCCGTTGAGCGGCTTGGTGCCCTCCTTCACCTCGGTTCCGCCGAAAGTGTAGGTGTCATAGCCGTCGGGCGTCGCCGATCGGCCGAAATAGCCCACCCGCATCTCGACCGGCAGGTTCGACGCGCCGCCGCCCGACAGATAGCCGACGAACAGATCGAGCGGCAGCGTCTTCGGGCGCACCGCGGCTTCCTTCGGCCCGGTCACCGTCGCGCGCATCGTCGGGAGCTTGTATTCGTCGACCTTGAACGACTGGTCGGTATAGGTCGTGCTCCCGTTCTCGCCGATCACCTGGACATCGTAATCGCCCATCGGCGCGCCCTTCGGCGCTTCCCATTCGGTCTCGCCGATGCCGTTGGCGTCGATCGTCAGCGGAATGTCGAAGGTCGTGTCCGATCCGCGATGCGACAGGCGCAGCGTGCCGGTGAAGCCCGGCCCGATCGAGAAGCCCGCCCCCATCGGCTGGCGGACGATATGCTTCATGTGGATCGTCTCGCCCTGGCGGACCAGCGCCCGGTCGAACACGGTGTGGAACACCTCGCTCGTCTTCGAATAGCCATAGGGCAGATCGAAATCGTACGGCCGGATGCCCTCGCCCCAGGCCGTCAGCGTGAAGCTGTAATCGTCCCCGGCGCGCGCCGAGATCATCAGCGGATGGTCGCTCGACCCTTCGTAGCAGCCGCCGCCATAGGCCGCCGGTTCGGGCAGGCCCTCGGGGATGAACACCGCGCCCGACCGGTCGGTCTTGCCGTTGGCGAGCACCTCGCCCGTGCAGCTGTCGGTGACCGTCACCGCGGCGTTGGATACCGGCTGTCCGCTATCGAGGCTGGTCACCCAGGCGAGGCTCTTTTCCCGGCCCCATTTGAAGTGCACCGCCATGTTGGTGACGAGCGCGGCGGTCGCGACGTAACGCGGCGCGTTGCGGCCGAGCAACGCCTGTCCCAGCACCGGGCTCGCGAGTTCGACCACGTAGAAACCGGGTTTCGACAGCGGGATGCCGACCACCTCGAAATCCTTGCCCTTGCCGGGCAAAGCGATGTTCATCGGCGATCCGGCATTGTCGCCGGTCAGGATCGGCTTCGACCCGGTATTCTGGACATGGCCGGTAACGTTGCCGTCCTTGTCGGTGATATCATCGACGTCGTAATCGTCGGCCTTGTCGACGGTGCGCAGCCAGTCGGCGATCTGGCCGTCCGTGCCCTCGATCCGCAGCGACTTGCCGCCGATCGCGAGGTTCTGGCCCTGCAATGACGGTTCGACATTGCGCACCGTCACCGGCAGCACGCCGCCTTCCTTGCGTTCGAGGATGCCGAACGACGCGGCGAACTTCACCAAAGGCGGCGCGGCGTCGATGCGGATGTCGAGCGGGAAGCGCGCGGCGTTGGTCAGGTCGCGGCCGCTTTCATCCTTCACGCCGGCCGGGATCGTCACCTTGCCCGTGGTCGAATAGGGCATGGGCGCGGCGAAGGTGATGTCGCTGATCGTCGCCGATTTCTGTTCGTCCTTGCTGAACACCGGCCTGATCACCGTGCCGTCGGCGGTGGTGATCCGCACCTGCTGCGCGAGGCTCATCGCGATCGGGGCGGTGAAGCGCAGATACGCCTTCTCGACCGGGTTGCACCCGGCCTGCGCGTTGGTGCGGCTGCATTCGAAGCGCGCCGCGAACGGCTTGCGGACGGTATAGTCGAAACGCTGGTCGGTGCCGGCGAGCTTGCCGCCGGCGCTGGCGATATTGCCCGACCAGACCAGCGCCATGTCATGACCCGGCGGCAGCGGGCGGCGGCATTTGAGCGCGGTGACGCTCGCCAGCATCTTCTGCCGGTCGGTCATGCTCGCGGGCAGCTTGTTCGGCATCCCGCCGCTGTCGAGGAAGCTCGAGACCTGGTAATTGTCCTCGGTCCCCATCTCGCCGAGGATCTTGGCGGCGGTATCGGCGGGGAGCACGTCGACCGGGATCTTCTCGCCCAGCCCCTCGACCGAGCAATAAGCGTTGGCGGCGACGCTCTGCGCCGTCGCGGGCAGGTTGGCGGCGACCAGGAAGACCTGATCCTCCTCGATCTCGTCGCTGCTTTCGCCCGGCAGGATCGCGCGCGCCATCGGCCCGCCCGAATCGACCGTGAAGACCTGGCTTTCCATCAGCGCGTAGCCCGACACGCTCTTCACCCCGGCCTTGGTGGTGAAGGTGCACTTGGTGCCGCCGGGCAGGCCTTTCTCGAATTCATAGACGAAGGTCTGCTGGTCGGCCCAGCGGCCGGTGCCGGCGACCGGGCACTCGACGTCGAACGGCGAGGCCGCGCGCGGATCGCCCAGCGCGACCATCGGCTGGTCGAAGCGCACCGTGAAGCGCTCGATCGACCCGTCGCCGACCCCGGGGGTGGCGACGACGACGTGCGGGGAATTGTCGCCGAACGCGGCGATCGGCGCGAACGCCAGGGCCAGCAACGCGACACGGACCGCGAGCTTCATTCCATTCCCCTTCACAGGCATTGGTGAACAGGCCGCACGCTATCCCAACGCCGGGCGAAGTCCAACGGGATTCGCGTGTGAAAACCGGTGCTTGATCGGGGCCGGCGAACCGGCCAAGCTAAGCCATTGGCGAATCGGGGGATCGCTGTTGGGGGGTATCATCGCGGTCATCGACGCGATTGCGCGTGAGACCGTCATTCTGGCCTGTATCGGCTTCCTGATCGGGGGGATCGACGACCTCGCGCTCGACGCGGTCTATTGGTTCGTCCGCGTGACCGGCCGCCGGCCCGACTTGCGCATCGCCGACATGACGGAAGATGTCGGCGGCCGCATCGCGATCTTCGTGCCCGCCTGGGATGAAGCGGCCGTCATCGAACGGATGCTGGCGACGACGCTGGCGCGGTTCGGCGACGACGATTTCCGAATCTATGTCGGCGCTTATCCCAACGATCGCGCGACGATCGAGGCGGTGGTCATGGTCGCGGAGCGCGATGCGCGCGTGCGATTGGTCATCAATCCAAGACCCGGCCCGACGACCAAGGCGGATTGCCTCAACCAGCTATGGGGTGCGTTGCGACGAGAAGAAGCGGCGGAAGACTGGTCGGCATCGGCCGTTGCGTTTCATGACGCAGAGGATGTCGTCCATCGCGACGAACTGCACGTGTACCGCGCGCTACTCGGCGAACATCAAGTGATCCAGTTGCCGGTCATGCCGCTGGTCGATCGCGGGTCGCCACTTGTTGCCGGACACTATGTTGACGAGTTCGCAATCAGTCATGCGATGACGCTGGTCGCCCGCGGCTGGCTCGGCGCGCCGATGCCGCTTGCCGGGGTGGGCTTCGCCATCGACCGTGGTTTGCTTGAGCATATTGCAACGACGCGCGCCGGCCTGCCGTTCGACGCCGACAGCCTGACCGAGGACTATGAGCTGGGCCTGCGCACCGCGATGCTCGGCGGGCGGCAGGTCTTCGCGCGCGTGCGCGATGCGGAGGGACGGCTGATCGCGGTCGCCGAATATTTCCCCAACACGGTGCGCGAGGCGGTCGCGCAGAAGGCGCGGTGGATGATCGGCATCGCGCTCGACGGCTGGGACCGGCTCGGCTGGGGGCGGGCGAGCGATTGGCGCGACCATTGGATGCGGATGCGCGACCGCCGCGCGCCGCTGTCGGTATTCGTGCTGTTCGCCGCCTATGTCGCGCTGCTCGCCTGGGGCGCGTCGCACGCCCTGCACTGGCTCGCCCGCGACGCCGCGCCGCAGCCGAGCGGCGGGATGATGCGGTTGCTGTCCGTCAACGCCGCTATGCTGGGATGGCGGCTGGTCATGCGCGCCTGGTTCACCGGCCGCGCTTATGGCTGGTGGCAGGCGTTCCTGTCGCCGCCGCGCGTGCTGGTCGGCAATTTCATCGCGCTGATGGCGGCGCGCAAGGCGGTGTGGCGCTATGTCGTCGCCTTGCACGGGCGGCGACCGCAATGGGACAAGACACGGCACCGCTTTCCCGACACGGTCGAACCGTGAGCGGCCGCCCGATCCGCTTCCTCGGCGCGACCCTGGCCGGCTGGGTCGCGGTGCGCGCGGTCATGCTGTGGCCGACCGCGGGGCCGGCGGCGATCCCGCGCGCGCTGGTGCCGCCCGCCTTCGCCGACAGCGGGCCGCCATCGCCCGTTACCGTCCTCACCGCCGAACCGTGGCAACCGCGCAACGCTATGGCCGTACGCCGCCGGCCGACCTTCGTCCGCCCGGAGGCAGCGGTCGCAGGGCCAGCACCGGCGATGGCCATCGCCTCACCCGGCCCCGTCGCGACCGATCGCATGGCGACGCCGCCGCAATCCATCCTCGCGCCGTCCCTTGCTGTCCCGACCTCCGCCGATCCCAGGACGAGCCGCTGGTCGGCCAGCGCCTGGGTCTTCCTGCGCGACGGTCGCGGCATCGTGCCGGGACTGGGCGGCGGGCAATTGGGCGGGAGCCAGGCCGGGCTGCGCGTCGCCTATGCGATCGGCGAGGCCCGCCGGATCGCGGTCGTCGGCCGCCTCGCCACCCCATTCGAGGGTTCGGGCCGCGAAGCTGCGGTCGGTATCGAATGGCGTCCGGCTCCGCTCCCTGTCCGGCTGGTCGCCGAATACCGCGCCGCGCTCGACAGCGGCGCAAGCGGCCCCGCCGCCGGCATCATCGCCGGCACCGGACCCGCGCCGCTCGCTTCGGGCTTCGACCTCGAAACCTATGGCCAGGCCGGCATCGTCCGCCGCCGCCGCGCCGAGCCGTTCGCCGAGGGCGCCGCCCGCCTGTCCCGCCCGGTTCTCAACGTCGGCGGCACGAAAGTCGATCTCGGTCTCGGCGGCTGGGGCGGTGCGCAACGCGGCGCGCGGCGGCTCGACCTCGGCCCCTCGCTCGGCCTCCGCATCCCCGTAGCCGGCCAGTCGATCCGCACTTCGCTCGACTGGCGCCAGCGCGTCGCCGGCAACGCCCGCCCCGGATCTGGCCCGGTGCTGGTCATCGGCGGCGATTTCTAGCTCCACGTCCTTCCGCAAATCGTCGCCACGCGATAAGCCCGGACCGTGGACCTCTACCTCCCCATCGCCAACCTGTCGGTCAACGCGCTCGTCATCGTCGGGCTGGGCCTGTTCGTCGGGTTGTTGTCGGGGATGTTCGGGGTCGGCGGCGGGTTCCTGACGACGCCGCTGCTCATCATCTACGGCATCCCGCCAACGGTCGCGGCGGCGTCTTCGGCGAGCCAGGTGACCGGCGCGAGCGTGTCCGGCGTGTTCGCCCACCTGCAGCGGCGCGGGGTCGATTTCCGGATGGGCGGGATCATGGTGGCGGGCGGCTTCGCCGGGTCGGCGTTCGGCGCCTGGGTGTTCAAGGCGCTGCAGGCGAGCGGCCAGCTCGATACGGTGATCGCCGTCATCTACGTCGTCATGCTGGGATGGATCGGATCGACGATGGCGCGGGAATCGATCCAGTTCATCCGGGCGACGCGGGCCGGCGAGCGCCCGCACGCCGCCAAGCGCCGCCATCACCCGCTGGTCGCCGCCTTGCCGTTCCGGATGCGCTTCTATCGCTCCGGCCTCTATATCTCACCGCTCGCGCCGTTGCTGCTCGGGTTCGGGGTCGGCGTCCTGACCATCCTGCTGGGGGTCGGCGGCGGGTTCATCCTGGTGCCGGCGATGATCTATCTGCTCGGCATGGCGACGCAGGTCGTGGTCGGGACCAGCCTGTTCCAGACCTTGTTCGTCACCGCCTGGGCGACGATGGTCCATGCGACGACCACCAAGGCGGTCGACATCGTGCTGGCGGCGTTGCTGCTGGTCGGGTCGGTGACCGGGGCACAACTCGGCGCGCGGTTCGCGACCAAGATCAAGCCCGAATATCTCCGCCTCGCGCTCGCGGTGCTGGTGCTGCTGATCGGCTTGCGCATGCTGATCGGGCTGACGTGGCGGCCGGACGAAATCTTCTCGGTCGAATTGTCATGAGGGCGGCGACGCTCCTGGCCTTGGCGCCATTGCTGATGGGGCAGGCGAGACCCGCGCCCAAGCCGGTCCTGGTCCCCGACGTGTCGCAGCGGCAGATCGAGATCGCCTATTCCTTCACCGGCGCCGAATTGCTGCTGTTCGGCGCGATCCTCTATCCCGGCGGGCGATTGCCCGACGACGACAAGCCGACCGACATCGTCGTCGTGGTCAAGGGGCCGACCCAGTCGATCCTGGTCCGCGAGAAGGAACAGGTCGCCGGCATCTGGGTCAACGCCGCACGGCTGCGCTACCGCTCGGCGCCGAGCTTCTACGGCATGGTCTCGTCGCGGCCGATCGACCGCATCGTCGATGAGCGGACCCGCGCGATCTACGAACTGGGCCTGAGCAGCCTCCAGCTCTCCCCCGCGTCCAGCGCGTCGTCCGACGAGCAGGAACGCTTCGCGCGCGGCCTGTCGGACCTCAAGGCGCGGAACGGGCTCTATTACCAGAAGCCCAACGCGGTCGAGATCAGCGACGGCGTGCTGTACCGCGCGCGGGTCGACATCCCGGCGCGCGTGCCGGTCGGGCGGTACACCGCGGAGACCTTCCTGATCCGCGACGGCCATGTGCTGGCGGTCGCGACGAGGGAGATCGACATCCGCAAGTCGGGGTTCGAGCGGTTCGTCGCGCGGTCGGCACAGCGCTGGTCGATCACCTATGGCCTGGTCACGGTGGCGCTGTCGGTGCTGCTCGGCTGGGCGGCGGGTTACGTCGCGCGACGTATTTGAGGGGAGCCGGCCGGCGCCGCCGTCCGCGCGAGCGGACCGAACGGGCTTCCGTTAATCACGTAATCTTTACTCCTGGGCGCGTATGACCTGGCCGAATGAGCTGGGGATTTCTTCGATGACCGAGATGCTGGGCGGCGGTGCGTTCGCCAATGCGACACCGGCGGCGACGCCTGCCGCACCCGTGGCCGGCATGCGCCGCATCGGCGCGCTGATCGACATCGCCGGGTCGGGCGGCACGGTGCTGCTGGATCGCGCCGCGCTCGACAGCTATATCGGCGACGCGGACCCCGTCCTCGCCAGCGCCGGATCGGTCGGCGCGCAACTCAAGATCCGCGTCGGCGGGACCTGGATGATCGCCAATATCCGGTCACTCAAGCTGGCCGAAGCCGGCATCCTGGCCCAGATCGACTTCCTCGGCGAAGGCGACGAGGAGCGGCTGACCGGCAAGCTCTACAATTTCCGCCGCGGCGTGACGCGCTATCCGACCCCCGGCGCCGATGCCTTCCCGGTGTCGACCGCCGACCTCAAGCAGATCTACGCCGCCGACAACCGCGCCAATGTCGAGATCGGCACGGTCTATCCGACCAGGGACATCCGCGCCTCGCTCTATGTCGACGCGATGCTCGGCAAGCATTTCGCGCTGCTCGGCTCGACCGGCACCGGCAAGTCGACCAGCGCCGCGCTGATCCTCCACCGCATCTGCGAGCTCGCGCCGCAGGGCCATATCGTGATGGTCGACCCGCACGGCGAATATTCGGCGGCGTTCGAATCGACCGGCGCGATCTTCGACGTGTCGAACCTGCAGATGCCGTACTGGCTGATGAACTTCGAGGAACATTGCGAAGTGTTCCTGACCGTCAGCGGCAACGACGCGCAGATCGACAAGGACATCCTGGCCAAGTGCCTCCTCATGGCGCGCGGCAAGAGCCGGCTGGGCCAGGAAATCCCCAAGCTGACCGTCGACGCGCCGATCCCCTACCTGCTCAGCGACCTGACCAACCTGATCCAGCTCGAAATGGGCAAGATGGACCGCGCCGGCGACACCGCGCCGTATTTGCGGCTGAAGACCAAGATCGACGAGATCAAGGCCGATCCGCGCTACAGCTTCATGTTCTCCGGCATGCTGGTCGCCGACACGATGAGCGATTTCGTCAGCCGCATCTTCCGCCTGCCGGGCGGCGGCAAGCCGATCTCGATCATCGACGTGTCGGGCGTGCCGAACGAGATCACCAGCGTCGTCGTCGCGGTGCTGAGCCGGATGGTGTTCGACTTCGCGATCTGGTCGCGCAACGAACCGCAGCGGCCGATCCTGCTGATCTGCGAGGAAGCGCACCGCTACATCCCCAACGAACGCAACGCCGACGGGTCGTCGGTCGGCAAGATCCTGAGCCGCATCGCCAAGGAAGGCCGCAAGTACGGCGTGTCGCTGGGCCTGATCACGCAGCGACCGTCCGACCTGGCCGAAGGCGTGCTATCGCAGTGCGGCACGATCATCTCGATGCGCCTCAACAACGACCGCGACCAGGCGTTCGTGCGCGCCGCGATGCCCGAAGGCGCGCGCGGCTTCCTCGATTCGATCCCCGCCTTGCGCAACCGCGAATGCATCATCTGCGGCGAAGGCGTCGCGATCCCGATCCGCGTCGCGTTCGACGGGCTGGAGGAAAGCAAGCGCCCGGCGTCGGACGACCCGATCTTCTCCGATCTGTGGCGCGAGACCGGCGGCGAGGACCAGATCATCGGGCGTACGATCCGTCGCTGGCGGTCGCAGGGGCGCTAGCAGCGATTTAGCCCCGCTAAATCGCGATCGGCTGCGCCCCGGCCGGCGGGCCATCGGCCCGTCCGACGACGCGGCTTTGCCGCGGCGGGCCAACGCTAAGGTCACACTTGGGTCACACTAGGTTGTAGTGAGGATTTAACGATTAAGGATTCCCATGGTGGATGTGCTGTGATTCATCTCTGATTTTGGGAGATCGGTGATGGATCGCGCGCGCGACGGT
>Ga0153956_1000164_pt1 | contig 84973 bp, 65 predicted proteins | sample TSFL040MetaG_FD_104704 | JGI IMG/M metagenome (GOLD analysis project Ga0153956, IMG submission 104704) | Attine ant fungus gardens microbial communities from Florida, USA - TSFL040 MetaG | ecosystem: Host-associated > Fungi > Mycelium > Unclassified | place: USA: Florida, Wekiwa Springs... | reverse complement strand
TGGTCTTTCTACTGGCGCTGGGCGGAACAGCATTGCTGGTGAAGCGCTGGAAGGGACGGCATACACTGGCGATTCCCGGTGCTCCGGGCATGTTGCACACAGAAGAAGACGGCGTGAACGACGAGATTCGCGAACGCATTCGCAAGGAAACGGAGTATTAACGAGATGGCTCTGGCTGCCTGCATTCTGCTGTTGTTGGGAACGTTCGCTTACACCTTCTGGCCGGAAAAGAATCCGTTTACGCAGCGGTCGGCTTCGCGGCTGGACTTTCTGCGCGAACGGCGCGAGGCTGTGTTTGCGAACCTGCGCGACCTGAACTTCGAGTACAAAGCCGGCAAGTATCCGGAAGAGGATTACATGACCCAGCGCACCATGCTGGAAGATGAAGCCACCGCCCTGGTGCGCGAGATCGACGTGCTGGAACATGCCTGAGTCTCCTGCTTTTACTGCTTTGGTTTATCGGAATCGTTCGATTGGCAAACCAGCATTCGCGGCACGCATTTAGACTTGTAGATGCAATGGCATCTTTTCGACTGACTGCGCTTGCAGCGCTGCTTGCGCTGCCCTTCTCCGCATTTGCGGCTGGCTCCATCACCGGCACCATCACCAACGGCACCACGAACAAGCCATCGGCCGGCGACACGGTTACACTGATCCGGCTGGCACAGGGTATGCAGGAGGCAACGCATACCACATCGGACAGCAAAGGCCACTTCACGCTGGATGTACCGGACGACGGCATTCATCTGGTAAGGGTGACACATGAGGGCGCGAACTACTTCAAACCTGCGCCTCCGGGAACAACCAGCGTGGATATCGACGTATACAGCGCAGCCGCGAAGGTGGCGGGTGTAAAGCTGGAAGCGGACGTGATGCGGGTGCAGACCGAACCGGATGGCAAGAGTCTGCGCGTGGTACAGCACTTCTTTTTGAAGAACGAATCGCAGCCGCCGAAGACCCAGTTCTCCAACGAAAACTTTGACTTCACGCTGCCGGAAGGTGCCGTGATCTCGGGCGGTGCGGCGCAGGGGCCGGGCGGCATGACAGTACAGTCGCAGCCAATACCGCTGGCACACAAGGGACATTACAGCTTTAACTTTGCGATTCGTCCGGGCGGTGGAACGCAGTTCCAGGTGAGCTACAGCGTGCCCTATTCCGGTTCGCTGAAGCTGACGCCTGCAACGGTAATGCCGAGCGACAACGTGATTGTGATGATGCCGAAGCAGATGAAGTTCGATGGCGGTTCGACGCCGTGGGCTCCGGTGCAGGACGAAGTCGATGCGCAGACATACGTAGCGCGCAACCTTGGGCCGAACGATGTTCCTGAGTTCACGGTAAGCGGACAAGGACAACTTCCCCGCCCCACCGACGGGACAGATGCTCAATCAGCAGCAGGTGCGGCTGGTGGTGTCGCTGAGGCCTCGCAGGATACAAACGCTGCTCCGACCAAGCCGGGCGGCGGGTTGGGAAATCCGATCAATACGCCCGATCCGCTTTCGAAGTACAAGTGGTGGATTCTGGCTGGTGTCGGACTGGCACTGGCTGCAGGTGCGGGGTTCCTGTTATCGCGTCCGCAGAATACTCCTGCTGGCAGCAGCGATACGATGGCGCAAGTGAATCCGGGCGCTGTACCTGCATCTGCGACGGCAACACAGGCTACGGTTCTGAATGTATTGCGCGATGAGTTGTTCCAACTGGAGAGCGACAAGCTTACCGGCAAGATCAGCGAAGAGCAATATGCGCGTGTGAAACCGGCGCTGGAAACAGTGTTACAGAATGCACTGGAGCGCCAGAATCGCGCTTGATTGGACGCACCGGATTCACCTTTTACCAGCCCGGAGCCTTGTGCTTCGGGCTTTTCATTTTTGTGAGACGCGAGAGAACTGTGTGAACAAAAAAGTATTTTTTATGGCTTATGCGTGCGTATAGAGAGATAGAGACATTTTTGGATTAGCACGGTGAATATATGAAATCTCGTTGGCTGTTTCTTGTTCTGCTACTCCTTCCTCTATCCATGTGTGTAGCGCAGCAGGAGGTGAAGTCGATGGACCCGGCGGCGCACCCGAAGTATGAGGTGGCGACGATTAAGCAGGTCGAGCCCGATGCAAATAGTAGTGGCTTTACTGTGGATGGCAAGGACGCTTATGTACGCAATAAGTCGATGAGCGACATCGTTGCCTGGGCGTTCAATGTGCACAAGAAGCAGATTGTAAATATGCCCGACTGGTTTGACTCCGAGCGGTTCGACATTCGCGGAGTTGCTGATACACCCGGCTCTCCAAGTTGGCCGCAGTTTCAGGAGATGTTGCGTGCGCTGCTGCAAGAACGGCTGAATCTGCGCATGCACCACGAAACGCGCGATCTGTCCCGGTTTGTGATGCGGGTGGGGCGTGGAGGCGTGAAGCTTTCGCCCACCACATACAAGGGAAAGAACGGCATCGATCATTCAGACCAGACGGGAAATGGTAGTGCGGGCAAGCAGGAATGGAAGATGCGGAACAACTCCATGGACGAGTTCGCAGGTTTTCTGCGGGGCTTCCTCGATCGACCTGTTGTGAACGAGACCGGGGTGAAGGGCAAGTATGATTTCTCGCTCAACTGGGCACGTGAAGATGCTCCCGCGAATGCGGATACAGGTGGATTGCCGGGGCTCCTAACAGCGTTGCAGGAACAACTTGGATTAAAAGTGGAAGCGGACAAGGGGCCAACCGATGTGATTGTGATGGATCACGTGGAGAAGCCTTCAGATAACTAAGGTCGTATCGTAAAGGTGTAAAGGTATAGCTGGCGTTCCCTCAGGGGGTTAACCCCCTTCACTCCGTGAAGCTTTTCGGCAGGTTAAAACCCTGCCCTTCCGAAGAATTTCTCAACAAGCGATTACACCTTTTAGAGAACATCTCCAATCACTACAGAAGTACACTGGCTGTATGGTGATTGCGGCGCGTGTTCTTCGTCTGCTGGCTCTGGCGGTGTGGCTGGGCGGTATTGTGTTTTTCGGTATGGTGCTGGCTCCTGCGGCGGTGCAGGTCTTCGGGCTGACACAACACTTTGCCGACTTTATTGCGCGCACCATTTTGCAGTTGCACATGATCGGTATTTACTGTGGCATTGCCATGCTGGTGGCGCTGCGTTTTTTGAATAACCGTGCATTCAAGCCGCTGTGGCAGGGTGTTCTGATCCTGCTGATGCTGGTGCTGACCTTTGTGTCAAACCGTTCGATTGTGTTGCCGATGGAGCACGATCGCCAGCTTGCGGGTGGGAATATCAGCATCCTGCTGCCGGATTCTCCGCTGCGCAAGGACTTCGATGTGCGCCATGCGTGGTCGACGCGTGTGGAAGGTGCAGTTCTGTTCCTGGGGATTGGGCTGACCGTGTTGATTGGATGCGAGGCTGGCCTGCGCGAAAAGATTACGGCAACTGCTCCAAAGCGCGTATTCGATATGGACGATAAAGCCTAAGAATCTTTAAACATTTTTCTCTCCCGTCTCCCTTTAGCGGACAGGAAAGAAAACAAAAGAGAAAGTAAGTGGCTTTTAAAGGCCCGGCTAAAGCCGGGTCCTTCAAAACCTGAGAAAAGACTTTTTCTTTTTAGCTATATGGAATACAACTTAGTGTGCCTGTGATTTCGAAAATATCTGGATCACCAGAACGCCGGAACAGATGAGCACAATGCCGAGCACTGCGGGTATATCAAGGCGTTCACGATAGACCAGCCATCCCAGCAGTGAAATCAGCGTAATGCCCACGCCAGACCAGATGGCATACACCACGCCCACAGGCATGGTACGAAGCGCAATGGTCATGGAATAAAAAGCGATGGCGTAACCGACCACAACAATGACCGAAGGCCAGAGCCGTGTGAAACCATGCGACGCCTTCAGTGCCGTGGTTGCGGAAGTCTCCGCAAGGATCGCAAGCGCAAGAGCAAGCAGGCTGGTGGTACGTTGAACCATAACGCCAGTCTACAGATGAGCATTACTCAACAGGATTACGCGACTTGTAACCATCGCGCGCAATGACCGAGTATTTCAGCTTCTTGTTCTTCTCATCGACCATGGTGAGCGGCTGGCCTTCACGATCCACCAGGTCCACCTTGATCTTGCGATAGGTACCATCCTGCGCAGTATTGGTGGGGTGGTAGGTGAGCACGTACTGGTTACGGATGGAGTTGTTGATGGATTGGAAGACCTCGGGGTATGCGCCCTGGAAGATGGGGAAATAACTCTGGCCGCCGGTCATAGTGGCGATGGTGCGCATCTGGTTATCGCCCTGGAGGAAGTCCATGCGCTGCATACCACCCATGTAGCCACGTGAATCGGCCAGTTCGCGGGCGAGTCCGCCGGTGCTGATGGTATAGATGGTGGTGTCCTTGGAGTCGCGCACTTTTTTGTACATCTGGTCGAGCGTGAGGTGGGAGAAGGTGTCGCGCCCGCTGGAGACGAGGATGATATATTTGCGGCCTTCAATGCGGCTGAGGCGGTCGATGGTTTCCGAGAGCGCATCGAACTCGTTGGTCTCGCTGAAGCCGGGGATAGTGAGCGAGTTAAGGGCTTCGGCGGTGAGCGCCTTATCCTGCGTAAAGTCGGTGAGAATACGCGTCTTCAGATCGTAGGTAACGACAGCAACGTAATCCTCTGGCTTAAGTTGCTTGAAGAAGATGTACGATGCCTGTCGCATGTCCTGAATAAACGCCCAGCTATTGGCGGCGAATTCAAGCAGTAGAACCGCGGTGATGGGCTTCTGCTGTGTGCGTACGTCGGTGATCCTCTGAGGAACGCCATCTTCGGTGACGCGGAAGTTGTCGGGCTTGAGGCCGGGGACAAACTGGCCGGTCTTTTGTAGCTGCACGCTTACATCGACGGTGACGATGGGGACATCGACACGGATGGAATAGTTCTCCAGCTCCTTGGGGTTCTTGACCTTCTCTTCTTCGGGAGCGGGTGGCGGTGGCGGTTCGTCCTGTGGCTGCGTTTTTTTCTTGAGGATGACGGGGCTGTTATCCTGCACGGGGCCGGAGTCGTCGGGTACGGACTGTGCGGGTTTGGTCTGCTGGGCCGTACCGCTTTGCTGCGCGGGTGCCACAGACACGAGCAGGAATGCTGCGCTTAGCGTTGCCGTAAGGGTGTACTTCCTTCTGCTCAAAACGTTCGTCTCCCGAAGTCGTTCGCCCTGGTTCTTTTCCTGGCGCTCCCTCTAGCCTAAACCCGAATCGATGTGCATCCGTCAAACGGAATGGGGAGGAGCACGGGAATAGCTTGGCACGCGTGCCAGCTTGGTCCTACTCTTAAAGACGTGAATTGTCGGCAAAAGACTACGGCAGCCTTATGGATGATGCTGCCTATGGCAACACTGGCTGTGGCGCAGAAAGCCGCGCCTTCGCAGGATACTGCGCAGAGTGTTGCGGCGCCTCCTGCGCATGCGGAGCCGTTTCCTTTAAATGAGGTGCGGCGAGGTCTGCATGGCACGGCGTGGACGGTGTTTGAAGGCACAACACCGGAGCCGATGGACGTGGAGATTCTCGGCCGTTTGAAGGACGCCATCGGACCAGGAACCGACATGATCCTGGCCCGGCTCCACGGTACGAAACCTGAATTTACCGGCGTCGTAGCGGGCATGAGCGGGTCGCCGGTTTATATCGACGGCAAGCTGCTGGGCGCTCTGGCGTATCGCATCGGGCAGTTCAGCAAGGAGCCGATCTGCGGTATTACGCCGATTGGCAACATGTTTCAGGTGCGCGATCTGCCGGCGATGCCACCGTCGATTGCGACGCCGTTGAGCAAGCCTGCGAATGCGAATAGCCCGGAGATTCATGCGATTGATACGCCGCTGGTCTTTAACGGATTTTCGCCGGAGACGATGAGCCTGTATGCGGATGGCTTTCGTGCATTCGGACTGGAACCGGTGAGCGGTATAGGTTCAGCATCGCCGGATACACCGCAGCCGGAGCCGATTGTGCCTGGGTCGGCTGTGTCAGCGGTGCTGGCTCGCGGCGATCTGAATGTTGCGGCTACGTGCACTGTGACATACGTGGACACGAAGCAGCTACTGGCGTGCGGACATCCGATTACACAGTACGGCGACATCTCGATTCCGATGACGAAGGCGGATGTACTGGCAACGCTGCCCTCTCCGATGAATGCATTCAAGATTGTGAACACGACGGAGACGGTGGGTTCATTTACACAGGACCGCGCGAATGCGGTAGCGGGAACGTTCGGTTTAAGCGCACGCATGATTCCGGTCTCGGTGGCGATGACGTCGGAGACGGGCAGCGGTTTACCCGCTCAGACATTGAAGTTCGAGGTGCTGGACAATCGACAGTTGACGCCGCAGGTGATGCTGGCGAGCATCTTTCAATCGCTGAACCAGAACAATACGGCAGCGAACCAGATGAGTCTGCGTGTGGATGGAACCATCTCACTGGAAGACGCGGAGGGCAGGCCGAACACGATTCGTTTTGCCGATACATTTGCACCCAGCGATGCTCAACCCGCTGCGCAGATGGCGACACAGAGTTTTGCGCAGAAGTTCCTTGCTGTGTTCGGTAATGACATGGCACAGCCAAAGCTGACACAGGTGGAGATTCATGCAACGGCAATTCCGCGAAGACAATCGGCGGAGCTGGAATCGGCGCGGTTGAGTGCGAACGAGGCACATCCCGGCGATACGATCCAGGTGGAGGTTACGCTGCGGCCGTTTCAGCAATCGCCGCGCGTAGTGCGAATTCCGATTGTGTTGCCGACGACGCTTTCATCGGGGCCATTGCGCATCCTGGTGAGTAACGGCGCTGCGCTGGATCGTCTGCTGACGCCACAAGCACCTGCAATTGCACTGCCAGCGGGAGCACAAGCTCCGGCGACGCGCAACCTGGACCTGGCCGATACAGTGGCACAATTGAACCGCAGCCATCGCAACGATTTTGTATATGTCACGCTGCTGGACCATCAGACGCAGGCTGTGACCGCCGCCGCTGCACTGCCTTCCCTGCCGCCTTCGATTGCCAACGCGATGCAACCGATGCGTGGCACACGACAGGTTTCATTTACTTCGGAGACGGCTGCGGAAGCCGGTTCCGTTGCTGCCGAGGCTGCTGTAAGCGGCTCGGAAGTTCTTACGCTCCGCATTCTTTAGAGGACGCTGCCATCCGATACGCAACTGCACTTTTACTTGCCGCTACTACGTTAACCGCAACGGCGCAGGGTACGCGCCAGTGGACTGTGACTCGCTACGAAGAGTTTGAACGCGGCACGCCGACGAACATGGCAGTGCGCAACGATGGACGGCTTGAGCCTGCCCCTGTACTACGCACGATTGCGAACACGCAGAACACGTTTTTGTGGGCTCTGGCAGCAAGCGGTACTGACTTATATACGGGTACAGGCGCGATCTCCGGCGGATCGCAACTGCTGAAGATCGACGCGAAAGGCGCGGTGAATACTGCGGCAAGCTTCAAGGAATTGAACGTGCAGGCAGTGTTGCCATTGCCGGATGGATCGGTGCTGGCTGCGACTTCGCCTGACGGTAAGGTGTATCGTGTGGCGGCTGGCAATGCTGTGCCTCAGGTTGTATTTGATCCATCGCAGACAGCGGAGAAGCCGAAGTATCTGTGGACGATGGCGTTGGCGAAGAACGGCGACCTGCTGGTGGCTGCCGGCGCTCCGGCTGCGATCTACCGTGTGTCGTTATCGAGTGCCGAAGCGAAGCCTGCGTTGTTATTTCGCAGTGGGGATCAGCATATTCGTTCGCTTGTGGTTGCCCCGGATGGAACGTTATACGCCGGTTCGGATGGAGCGGGCATCATCTATCGCATAACGGCAGATGGCAAGGCGTTCGCGCTGTATGCTGCGCCGAAGCATGAGATCACCGCATTGGCGTTGGATAAAGATGGAACTCTGTATGCAGCTGCCGTGGGCGACAAACGTCCACCTGCGTTGCCTCCATTGCCCGCCGCGGGACAGACTGCGGTTTCAATTACGGTATTGCAGCCGGGCGCTGCCATTGCGGCTGCGAACAATTCGATGATTCCGGATGGATCGGTGGTCTATCGCATTGCTGCCGATGGGACACCGCAGCCGCTTGTCGCACTGCCGCAGGACGTTGTGTATACGCTGGCGGTGCGCAATGGCGCGTTGTTCGCGGGATCGGGCAATCGCGGCCGTGTGTATCGCATGGACACCACGACCAGCGGCAATTACACGGACGTTGCGCACACAGAGGCAAGCCAGGTGACATCGATGGCGCAGACGCCGGGTGGGCTGGTGCTGGCGACGGCAAACAGCGGCAAGGTATTGCAGCTTTCGGATGTAGCAGCAGCGAATACGTCGTATGTTTCGGATGTTTTCGATGGCGAAACCGCAACGCGCTGGGGGCGCATTGAGACAGAAGGCAGCACGTCGGGCGTAGACCTTTTTGTACGTTCAGGCAACGTAGAAAACCCGCGCGACACGTTGTCGAATCTGTGGACAGACTGGGCACCGGTAAAGCCAGGACAGACGCCGCTGCCGGTGCCTGCGTCACGTTACATGCAGTGGAAGGCGGTGCTGCATCCGGGAGCACAGCTTCGTTCGGTGACGGTGAATTACCTGCAACGGAATCTGTCGCCGCAGGTGGATGACGTTGTGGTGAAGCCCGGTGCGCGTGTGGCGAATCCGCAGGCTACGAACGGAAATAATACGGTGGCAATCGGTTTTCGTGAGGCTTCATCGTCGGCTCCTGCACCGGGTGGAGGGGAGTCGGGCCCATCTTCATTAACAGCGCAGAAGGATCGCAATGCGGTAACGGTTCGCTGGCGTGCGCATGATCCGAACAATGATGAGTTGACCTATACGCTGGAGTATCGCGGTGTGGACGAGACGGAGTGGCGTCTCCTGCGCCGCAGTCTTCCGGGCAGTATATATAGCTTTGATGCGTCACTATTGCCCGATGGTCAGTATGAGATGCGTGTGACTGCTTCGGATGCAAAGGTGCATAGTCCCGGCGATGGGCTTACGGCAGATCGGGTTTCCGATGTGTTCACCGTGGATACAACGCCTCCTGTACCGGGAACACTTACCGCTGCGGTGAGTGGCGGTAAGTTACATGCGACGTTCGATGCCACGGATGCAACTTCGCCGATTGCGCGTGCGGAGTTTTCTTTGGATGGTGGAGCATGGCAATATGTCGAACCAATCGATGGCTTGAGCGATAGCCGCACCGAGCACTATGACTTTACGGTTCCAGCGGATGGATCAGGCGAGCACACACTGGCAATGCGTGTGTTCGATCGTGTGGAGAATGCGGTGAGTTCGAAAACTGTGGCGCGTTAGGGTTGTAGCTGCATTCCCTCAGGGGCTGAAGCCCCTTAATCTCGGGAAGCTTTTACGCCAGGGCTAAAGCCCTGCCCTTCCGAAAGCTCCCCCCACTGGAGAATGGTGAGACTATCCGAGAATTGCTCTGGCAAGCGGTATATACCTATTGGAAAACTGCTATAAAGCGAGAAGTTTATTCGTAACGCAGTGCTTCTGCGGGCAGGATGCGTGCTGCTGAAGTGCTGGGATAGAGCGTTGCCAGCAACGAAACGGCAAGCGACACAGCGGCCACGATAACACCGTCGATCAGGCGCGGCGCAAAGGGCAGATAGTCGATGGAATAGACCTGTGCGGAGAGCGGGAAATGGTAGTGTCCGCCGAGCCAGGAGATGGCATAACCGAGCACTAATCCAATGACGGTGCCGGCAAGAGAGATGAGAAATCCCTGTAACAGGAAGATGCGGCGCACTTGATCGGGCCGCACGCCGAAACTCATCAGCACGGCGATGTCGCGCGTTTTTTCCATGACCAGCATGGTGAGAGCGATGAGAATGTTCAGTGCGGCAACGCAGACGATCAGCGCGATAACGATGAAGGTGACAATGCGTTCGAGTGCGAGCGCGCGAAAGAGTTCGCGGTTCTGGTCCATCCAGTTGGTGGCCTGGAAGCCTTGCCCTGCGGCCCTTTCAATCTCACTGCCGATAGTATTGGCGTGGTACAGATCATCCACTTTGAACGAAATGACAGAGATTAAATCCGGCTCGCTGAAAAGGCGCTGCGCATCTTGCAGACGAATAAATCCGTAAGTGGAATCGTATTGGTAGAAGCCTGAATGAAAGATGCCCGCGAGCTGAAAGCGCTGGTATTTCGGCACGACTCCTAGCGGTGTCAGCTCGCCCTGCGGACTTGTCACCAGCACGGTATCGCCGACGCTGGCACCGAGCGTTTCTGCTAAATCAGAACCGATGACGACAGGTGGCAAGGGCAGGACGCCAGTTGCATTCAGCGGTGTGCTGCTTCCCTGCTTCACACTTTGCAGAAGGTCGCTGACTGCTTTTTCATCGGTGGGTACGATGCCTTTCAGCAGGCCCCCGCCTGAACGTGGGCCGCGTGAGACAAGCACCTGCCCATAGAGTCCAGGAGCGGCCGCAGTGACATGCGGCAATGTGCGCATGTGTTCGAGCAGGGTGCGCCAGTCGCGGATACCATCGCCTGCTACGCGCATGAGATCGACGTGAGCGGTAGAACCGAGAAGGCGTGCTCGCATGTCACGCTGCATGCCGTTGGTGATGGCGAGAGCGATGATGAGCGAGGCAACACCGGCGGCAACTCCTGCAACGGAGATCGCCGTGATAACGCCGATGACAGCCTGTCTCCGTTTGGCACGGAGATAGCGCGCCGCGATGAAAAGCTCGAACCTCACGCTATGAGTATCGCAGCACGAAGCCGCATTCACCTATAGCGCGATGTGAAGAGATCATTGCGCCCATCCGTTACCACGCATCCATGTGAGCAAGAGGTCTGGCCATACCTTCAGATCGGGGTTGTTGGGCGCGAGGCCTGCGCCGTGTGCGCCGTGCTTGAACAGATGCATTTCAGCGGGCACCTTTGCCTGTACTAACGCAGAGTAGAAACGCACGGAATTCATGACCGGCACTGTGGCGTCGTCGGTGGTAGCGAAGAGGAATGTCGGTGGTGTCTGCGCTGTAACCTGCTGCTCGTTCGACATCAACGTGACCAGTGCTGGATCGGGTTGATCGCTGCCGAGTAGATATTTGCGCGAACCGGCATGCATGATCGCGGGATCGAATGAGATCACAGGATAAGCAAGCACCATAAAATCCGGCCGGCTGGAGGCGCGATCGATACCGTCTGTCGCTGCAGGGTTGCCTGCGTCGAAATGCGTACCGGTTGAGGAAGCCAGATGGCCTCCGGCAGAGAAACCCCAGATGCCGATGTGTGCAGGATCGACGTCCCATTCGCTGGCATGCGTGCGCGCATAACGGATGGCTCGCTGTGCGTCGCCTAGTTCAATGGGGTGATGATATTTGGGACCGAGACGATAACGCAGCATCAGCGCGGCTACACCGTGGTCGTTCAACCATTGCGCAATGTCGTAGCCCTCATGCTTCATGGCGAGGTGGACGTATCCGCCGCCGGGAGCAACCACAACCAGCGTGTGTGTGGGATTGGAAGCAGGCAGAAAGAGGCTGACGGCAGGAATGTCGGCATCATCTTCACCCTGCTGGCCGGGAGCGCCCTCAGGCCAGAGCTTCGCCCAACTATGCCCTTCTGGCAGCGGCAGAATCTTCAGGCCCGGTGCTGGTGGAAAGGTCACGGTGTAGCCGGGAGGAATTGCCGACTGGGCATTCTGGGCTTGCCCCATGATGGTTGTGGCGAGAAACGCAAATAGCAGAGCAACGAATCGCATGCAATTTCCTTTTGCCAGAAAGCATACATGAGCATGCTCCCTGTGGACTTCTTGGTGTTGCTGCGTAGAGATTGAAGCAGGCGCGCGACTTCAAGGGCGTTGTCCTGCGATACTGATGCAGACAAAATCGGAAGTGCTTCAGAACAGGCGAAACGATGAAGGCTGTGATTCTGGCGGGTGGTTTCGGCACCCGGCTGAGCGAAGAGACAACTGTACTGCCGAAGCCGATGGTGGAGATCGGCGGGCGGCCTATCCTTTGGCACATTATGAAGATCTATGCGCACTTCGGCATTACGGACTTCATTGTGTGCTGCGGGTACAAGGGCTATGTGATCAAGGAATATTTCGCCAACTACTTTCTGCATATGTCAGATGTGACCTTCGATCTGAAGGACAACACGATGACCGTGCATCAGTCTGTGGCCGAACCGTGGAAGGTGACGCTGGTGGATACAGGCGAAGGCACCGGCACCGGGGGACGCCTGCATCGCATACGCAAGTACGTGGAAGACGATGACGCTTTCTGCATGACCTATGGCGACGGCGTGGCGAATGTCGATATCACGAGGCTGATTGAGTTTCATCGCAAGCATGGCAGGCAGGCAACCATCACCAGCGTGCAACCGGTGGCGCGATTCGGCGCGCTGGGACTGGACGGGCACCACGTTACGGCCTTTCAGGAAAAGCCAAAGGATGAAGGTGGATGGATCAACGGTGGCTTCTTCGTGCTCAACCCATGCGTGTTGGATGAAGTAAAGGACGATACGTGGATGTTTGAGCGTCAGCCGATGGAATCGCTGGTAGCGAAGCGCGAAGTGGAAGCGTTCTTCCATCACGGCTACTGGCAGGCGATGGACACACTGCGCGATAAGCAGCAACTGGAAGAGTTGTGGAGACGGAACGAGGCGCCGTGGAAGCTCTGGTAGCAACTCCGGATCGTGCAGTGTGGAAGGGCCGCCGTGTATTTCTTACAGGCCACACAGGCTTCAAAGGCGGATGGCTTGCGCTGTGGCTCGCGCAGCTTGGTGCGCACGTGCGCGGCTACGCGCTCGATCCTGTAACGGTTCCGAACCTGATGCAGGTGGCTCGTGTTGCGGACGTAGTGGAGGATGTGCGCGGAGACGTAACCGATCGCATGCGCTTAATGGATGCGATGCATGCGTTCGCCCCGGAGATTGTGATCCACATGGCAGCGCAGCCGTTGGTGCGCTATTCGTATGTGAACCCTCTGGAAACTTACGGCACCAATGTGATGGGAACGGCACATGTTCTGGAAGCGGTAAGAACCTCTTCAAGCGTGCGTGCTGTTGTTGTAGTGACTTCTGACAAATGCTACGAGAATCACGAGACGGGGCGAGCTTTTCGTGAAGGCGACCCGCTGGGTGGCCACGATCCTTACTCCTCTTCGAAAGCATGCGCAGAGTTGGTGGCTGCGGCATATCGAAGTTCGTACTTTCCTGTTGAGAAATTTGCAGAGCACGGAGTGGGTATTGCTACGGCACGCGCGGGCAATGTGATCGGCGGCGGTGACTGGTCTGACGATCGTTTGCTGCCCGACCTGGTGCGTGGATTTCTGCGCGGTGAGGCGGTACGGATTCGTCGTCCACAAAGTGTAAGGCCGTGGCAGCATGTGCTGGAACCGATGTGGGGATACATTCGCCTGGCAGAAGAGTTATATCGCGGCAACGCGAATGCTGCGTCGGCATGGAACTTTGGGCCTGCGCAGGAAAATGCGTGGTCTGTAAAACGCATTGCAAATGCAATGGCGGCGCAGTGGGGCGATGGCGCTGCATGGATCAACGAAGAGGATGGTGGCGCTCATGAAGCAGGCTACCTGGTGCTGGACGCCAGCAAGGCTCGTACAGGACTTGGATGGACGCCGCATCTGCATCTTGAGGAAGCGTTATCGTGGTTGATCGAGTGGTATCGCACGCAGGCTGTTGGTGAGGATATGCAGGCAAAGACTCTGGAACAGATTCGCTGCTACGAATCGTTGATTGCAGGTCGCAAGTAAGCCGAAGAGAACCTGCGACGATTCTTTTCACAGGCGAAGAGTGTGCGAAAATGGCACTATTCTCCATGCCTTCCCCTACCTCATCGCCGAACCTGAATGCACTGCTGGAAAGCATCTTTGGCTTCACTTCATTTCGTGCGAGCCAGAAGGCTGTCTGCGAGGCTGCAACGGCGGGACGGGATGTGTTGCTGGTGATGCCGACCGGCGCCGGCAAGAGTCTTTGCTACCAGCTTCCGGCGATTGCGCGTGGTGGAACGGCGCTGGTGATCTCGCCGCTGATTGCGCTGATGGACGATCAGGCATACAAGCTGTCATCGCTGGGGCTGCGCGTGGGACGTATTCATTCCGGCATGGATCGCGATGCAAGCAGACAGGTATGCCGCGATTATCTCGACGGCAACCTACAGTTTCTTTTCATCGCGCCGGAGCGGTTTCGCGTGCCGGGATTCGGTGCGATGCTGGCCAAGCGAAAACCTTCGTTGATTGCAATTGATGAAGCGCATTGCATCTCGCAGTGGGGACATGATTTTCGCCCGGACTACCGCAACCTTGCCGCGCATCTGGAATCGCTGCGGCCTGCACCGGTGATCGCGCTTACGGCAACGGCAACACCACAGGTGCAGAAAGACATTGTGCAGGAGCTGGATTTGCAGCGACCTGCCGAATTTATTCAGGGCTTTCGTAGAACGAACCTTGCGGTGGAGGTGGTAGAGGTTTCGAAGCCACGCCGCACGGAGATGGCACGCAAGCTCTTAGCAGACGCTGCGAACCGACCGGCTATCATCTATGCGCCGTCGCGCAAGGATGCGGAGACGCTATCTTCGGAACTGAACCGCGACTTCCCTGCCGCGACTTATCACGCAGGACTTGATCCGGCGACGCGCGAACGCGTGCAGCGAAAATTTCTATCGGGCGAGTTGGATGTGGTGGTGGCAACGATTGCGTTTGGCATGGGCATCGACAAGGCCGATGTGCGCACGGTACTGCATACGGCCATGCCGTCGACGGTGGAGAGCTTCTACCAGGAGATCGGCCGCGCCGGCCGCGATGGAAAGCCTGCGCGCTCGGTGTTGATGTACAGCTATGCCGATCGCAAGATGCACGACTTTTTTCTGGAGCGCGATTACCCACCGACAGATACGCTGGCACGCATTGCATCTGCACTCCGTAGTGATCCAATTCATGCCGACGATCTGCGCATTGCGTTGAAGCTTGATCTCGATGTCTTTGGGCCTGCACTGGATAAGTTGCTGGCGCAGGGAGCAGTGCAGATGGATATTGCGGGCAATGTCACTCAGACTGAAAATTCGAATGCAGCATGGCGGCGCAGCTATGACACGCAGGTGAACTTTCGCCGCAGCCAGATTGATGCAATGATGCGTTTTGCCACGGCCACAGAATGCCGCATGGCCGCGCTGATTCATCACTTCGGCGATATGTCGGATGCCAATCGCGCATGTGGCCTGTGCGATTTCTGCTCACCGGAACGTGCATCGTCGCAGGAGTTTCGTGATCCTTCGTCGAGTGAACTAAGCGAGATGCTGCGCATTGTGCATGGGTTAAGCGGCATGTCCAAAGGCAAATCGACGGGCAAGCTGCACAGCGAGTTGTACCCGCACGACGAGCTGGATCGCAAACAGATGGATGCCCTGCTGGATGCGCTTTCGCGCGCAGGCTACATCACGTTGGAGTCTGCAAGCTTTGTTGCAGAAGACGGCAGGGAGATTCACTATCGCCGCGCCTTGTTGACCTATGAAGGCCACGAGGTGAACAAAGGCGAACCGTTGGCAAGCTTGCAGATGCGCGAAGGGGAATCCGTACAGACAAAGTCCTCGCGCAAAACAACAGCACGAAAAGACAAGGCAAAATCGGCAAAGAAAGAGCAGGAGAATACTCCGCTGACCGCACAGCAGAAGACTCTGGATGCAGCGCTGCGTGCGTGGCGAGCGGAAGAGGCTCGCACAATGAAAAAGCCTGCGTTCGTTGTGTGCAGCGACCGCACCTTGCGCCAGTTAGTGTTAAAAGCGCCGCGAACCATCGACGAACTGGAAGGGGTTTCAGGTATTGGCGCTGCAAAAGCTTCACGCTGGGGCGATGCAATTCTCGCGGTGCTGCGCGGCGAAGAAGCACCACGTACACAAACGCCTTTGCATGTATCGTCTACTGCGACATCACAATCGAAACGTGTACAGAAGACTCTGGGATATACAGCACCATCCAGCAACTCTCCGCAGTCAGGCGAAGAACTGGCGAGCGAATCTGCGCACTCTCCCGCTGCCAACAGACACAGTGGTGTACGCGATTTCAAACCGACACCCATGCGCCCTTCTACGCTGTCGTATCTGCGTGATTAGTCGCATACGCGACATGCAGAAGATGTGCCTGCGGCTGATAAAATAGCTATTGATTACGCACAGATTGAACAGATTTCGATTAAAGGAGTTTCACCATGGCTGACCTGTCTTCTTCTCATGGCAATTACGCACAGCAAGGCCTTCGCCTGAAAACCGGCCTGGCGGAAATGCTGAAGGGCGGAGTCATCATGGACGTGATGAACATAGAGCAGGCGCGCATTGCGGAAGAGGCTGGCGCCGTATCCGTCATGGCATTGGAGCGCGTTCCTGCAATGATTCGCGCACAGGGCGGCGTGGCTCGCATGGCGAATCCCAAACTCATCAAAGAGATCATCGCCAGCGTGTCGATCCCGGTGATGGCTAAGGCGCGTATCGGCCACTTTGCCGAGGCGCAGATTCTGCAGGAACTGGGCGTGGATTTTATCGACGAGAGCGAAGTGCTAACGCCGGCCGACGACACCTACCACATCGACAAGCATGCATTCACTACGCCGTTTGTCTGCGGCGCGCGCAATCTTGGCGAGGCTCTGCGCCGCATTGCCGAAGGTGCGGCCATGATCCGTACCAAGGGCGAACCGGGTACAGGTGATGTAGTCCACGCAGTACAGCACATGCGTACGATGGTGCGTGAGATGAAGCAGCTTACCGTACTGGGCGACGACGAGCTTTATCACGCGGCCAAGACACTGGGCGCTCCGTATGAACTGGTGCGCATGGTGGCAAAGGAAGGCAAACTGCCAGTACCGAACTTCTCGGCGGGCGGCATTGCCACACCAGCGGACGCCGCACTGATGATGCAGCTGGGCGCTGAGACTATCTTTGTAGGCAGCGGCATCTTCATGAAGGAACAGGCTACTCCATTGGACGTGGAAAACAACGCTGGCGAACGCGCGGAAGCTGTGTCACGTGCAACGGCGATTGTGCAGGCAGCACGCCACTTCGACGACGCAAAGATTCTTGCCGAAGTAAGCGAAAAAGTGACCGGCACAATGAAGGGCCTCGCCATAGCAGGCATCGAAGAGAAAGACCTGATGCAGACACGCGGCTGGTAATCCCCCTGCCGTCCGATTTACTTACACCTTTATATGGCCAGCCTGATGACATATCCCCGATACCCCCGGCAGAGCCGGGGTATTTTGCGAAGCTCTAAAACGACTAGACGATGATATGAATTTAAGTGCAGGCCACTCATTACAAATCACTTAGGGCAAGACACCAAACTCGTGACGTTAGCAGGTTGGATTGTCTGATGATTTAGGCCGAAGAGATCGTTAGTGTAGCGCAGCTATCTCTGAGTTCAAGTAGCCGCGGTCTGGGGTGTGGAGAAGTGGGAAGCGCGTAGCGGTTTCCACTTCTCCATGCCTCATGGTTTTTGTCAGCCATGCCTCGGGTGCTGGAGGTTTGTATCCCAGCGAGGAGTGCGGCCTGACGGTGTTGTAGTGGACGCGCCAGCATTCGAGAAGCACTACAGCAACTTGCTCACGACGGATTGGTCGAACAAAACTCTTATCGATCATTCGGCGCGCCGCTGAAACTCGGAGTCCATTAAAAACGAGATCCTTTCGCCGAAGCAGCCATTCGGCTGTGGTCGAAAATTGGACGTTTGGGTCGAGCCTATGGAATCTGGGACGGACTACTTCAGTTGACGGCCAAAAAGGGACAACCAGAAACGCTCTATCGTCAGCCAGTAATAGATACCAAAACCTGCGCGAACCACAGTAGAAGGAGTAAGTTGATAAACTATGCCCGCTGGAGTGGCCTGACAGAAGGAAGTTTGCCTGTCTTGTTTTGTGTCCGGCAAAGCACATCGGAACGACCCTGGATTCTATCTCCAGAAGAGAGGTGTGGTTTCGTTCTCATAGGAACGAATAGCTGTTGGAGCAGCGAGATCGATCAGTTGGTCCACATCAAAGGTCTTATAAAGATCGAGACAAACCAGTTCAGGAATCTCTGCGTAAGAAAGTTTTCCGCTGAATAATTCAGACAGAGAATGAATCGCGTTCTCTACTTTGAATGAAGAAAAGCGATTCGGTTCCAGTGCAGCTGCTACAAGTGCCACAACTTCGGAACGAGGGCCGAGAGTTAATAACTCTATCTTTTGTCCGGCATATGGAGCATCAGGCAGTGCGGATCCCGGTGAAGAACTTCCATAGGTGCTCGCTTGCGAGAGCCACTGTGCAACGCCGGTTACCTGGGCTGTTTCGATTCCAAGAGGACGTTCGCCTACCGTATTCAGCATCTGCGCCGCACTGCTGAGATTCGGACGTTCCGCGGTTCCAGGGATGCTGTCTCCAAACAAAAGCGGATCGAGCACCAGCACGCGATATCCCCGGTTCAGCAGGTTTCCTGCTTCAACCGCGAGAGCGTCGCGCCCTTTATCGGAGATCAAAATGGCCGTTTTCTGCGCCGTTCTTACAGCGGATTGCACCAGCACGCCGGTAGCGCTCAGGCCATTGCTGAACTCAAAACGATATCCTCGGCTTTCAATTCCTTTTTCGTGCGAGGCGCTAATGGGCCATGCATGTGCTACTTCAACTGCCTTGAACCGCGTGACGTCTCGGAGCAATGCACGCTGCTTTTGTGCCTTTGATGCTTCCGTGTGATTGTGATGAATCTGCTCTGCCATCCTGCGTGCAAGAGTAACAATGGTGAGGTTGTCTTTCGGAAGACCGACAAACAAATCTTCTGCGGGGAGCACTTCCTCGTCGGTATCCGAATCTTCTTCGGCGGATGTTTGCAGATGGAATTGCTCCTTCAGAAAACGGTACGACTGAAGACGGCTATCAAGCTGATAGTTGTGCGTTCCGGGATCGTCGTTCTGATGCCACTGCAGATTTTCTGCGTGATGAGTAGCAGCATAGTAGGGCTTGATGTCGAAGTAGACACCCTGCTTTACAACGCCCGCGCGAAAGCAGCAGTCATCCATTGCGTTGTAAATCAGCATGGTGGGACGAGGAGCGCGCAGTGCGATCAGCCGTGCATAGTCTGCGATCAAACGTATATCGGGAGCGTTCTGCTCGGCATCGCCAGCATATTCAGGATGCTCGATCGCTGTGGTCAGCGAACTGAATCCGGCTACGGGGATTGCTGGCTCAATGCGTTCGTCCAGCGAACTGAGAAGCATGGTCTGCCATCCGCCTCCTGACAGGCCGGTCATGGCGATGCGCTTTCGGTCGACGCGTGGATCGTCGTATAGAAAGTCGAGTCCGCGTCGCATGGCGAGATAGAAAAGTCCGGCGCCGTTTGCTCCCGCAAGATCAAGCAGGCCGCTATTGTTGTGAGCATTTTCAGCGGAGTCTAATTCGCCAAAACCAATCCACTCCAGGCTCAACGCCAGCATTCCATGGCGAGCCTGGTTGATGCAGCGTTTTTGTTTATGCTCCACGGCTTTGCCGCCGGGTCCGTGGCCGTGCACATTCAGTACTGCAGGCATGTTCGGAGTGAGATGTTCCGGCTCGTAAAGCAGCGCTGCGGAATAGAAGCCCGGAACAATCTCATAGCGATACTTAACAATCCGGTACCCTTTGCGTTCAATGACACCGACGCGCTCAAATCTGGGGCCGGAGTCAATCCACTCCTGCGGCCAGCCATGGTATAGAGCAGCAAGCGCCTGTTTCCGTACAGCATCAGCCTGCTGGCGAAGATCTTTCTCAGAGACAACAGGAGAAGATGTGGGGACTTTCTTCAAAAGAAAATGCCGCAGTTCATCGGCAACAACAGCCGGTTCCTGCAGCTTCTGTTGCAGTTGTGTATCCAGCATTCTGCGAGTTGCCTGTGCCGACAGGTTCATCGAGCAGACAAGGAGAGACAGGCCAAGCATCCCAATCTTTTTCATAGCATTCACTACATTAAAGAGATAGACCTTGCGGCGGAATAAAAATTCCGCCGCAAGGTGTCCAGCGTATATACAGAGGTTAAAAGACCAGTTTTAATCCAAGCTGCCCAATGCGTGGATCACCGGCAGAGAGAATGTTTCCGAAACCTCCGCTGTTGATGGTGGCCACTGGATCGGCGAGGTTGGTGTGATTGAGTACGTTAAAGAACTCGGCACGGAATTGAGCGTGGAAGTGTTCGGCCGCACCAAAGTTCTTGTAGAGGCTTACATCCCAATTCACAAATCCAGGTCCGCGCAGCGCTCCCTTGCCGATATTGCCATACTTGTATCGATAGGCAGCATAGGTGCCCGGTGCTGTTCCCACTGCAGGCAGCGGCAGCGCAAACGAGTCTTTGTTAAGCCAGTTTGCGCATGCGGTTGTGGTTGTTGAACAGCCATTGCCGCCATACGGTTTTCCTTGCAGGATAGCGCGAGGCGCAGCTCCTGTTGCTGCTACGTCCGTACCGGTGAACACGGTATACGCGTCGCCGGTGGAGGCGGAAAGAATACCGCTGGTTCCCCATCCGCCGATGGCATAACGCACCACACGCGGTGCCGACTGGAAGCTCGGAAGTGTCAGCACATAAGAACCATTGAAGATGTGAGTACGATCGAACGGCGAGGGACCGTATTCGAAGTTGCTGAACTCCGACTCATAGATCGGCTGGCTGAAACTACCGCCGCCACCGTTCTGCAACGTCTGGTTCTGCGGAATATTGTCCAGCGATTTGGAATAGGTATAGCTTGCCTGCACCGTGAAGTTGCGAGCAAAGCGATGTTGCAGGGCTGCCTGGAAGGAATGGTAGCTTGAAGCGCCTGTCTGGGTAAGCATGTTGATGTTGGAGTAGTCCGGCGCGTATTTGGTACGAGATGTAACCGAAGCGCTGGGGTTACCGAAGACGCCCGAATCGCCCGGTTTATAGATACCCGGATTGAGCTGCATGTCGCGCCGGATATGGCGTCCCGATGAACCAACATAGGAGGTACGCAAAGACCACTGCTGTGTAAGCTGGCGCTCGATAGAGAGATTCCAGTTATAGCTAAGCGGAACCTGAAACTTCTGAAGAGGATTGAAGGTCAGGACCGTAACCGGCAGCGGAAAGTTGAAGTCTGCTGGAGCAGGATAAGGAAAAGGCGGATGAGAGCTTAGGCCATCGTATGGGTTGCTGAATGTACCCGGCAGTGTGGTGATAGAGATCGACGGGCTGAAAGGATTGTTGCTGACAATCGCCTGCGTGATCTGCGAGATACCGCGCGAATCAAAGAAGAGACCAAAGCCGCCACGAACGCTGGTTTTGCCATCGCCGGTAACGTCGTAAGCAAAGCCCACACGAGGAGCAAAGTTCTTATAGGAAGCGTTAGTGCCACCGCGCGGAAAGCCCTGATCGCCGGGAAACAGAAGTCCCGGAGGCGCGTTGTAATACACGGCGGAACGTCGTCCTGCGGCATAGGCATCTGGAGAAAACAGTTCCAGTCGGCCATTGCTCTCATCCCAGGGACGGAACGGTTCGTAACGTGCACCAAGGTTCAGCGTCAGGCGCGGAAGAGGATGGTAGTCGTCCTGAAAGTACAGGCTCCAGATGGTGTTGCGTGCGTTCTGAAACTGTCCGCTGCTCTGGGTAAAGCTGCGTACGCGTCCCAGCAGGAAATCGGACATGGCATAGCCGGTTGCATCGCCGGAGAAGCCAAAAGATCCAAAGCGGCGATAGTTATTCACCACGTCGAGAGCAGCATTCTGTACCGATCCGCCGAAGCTGATCGAGTGGCGTCCATGAACCCACTTCACATCGTCGTCGAAGATGTAGTTAGCGCGGGTGAACTTTCCATAAGGATAGCTTCCAAATGAAAACAGCCCCGAAACATTGATGGATTCAATCGCTTTCGGAATATCCGATGGTTGATACATATTTACGCCAAGGTCGGCGTAGTCCGGCGCGTTGGATGGTGGATTCTGGTTCCCGTCTACAGAGGCAAGCGTAAAGCGGAAGTCGTTAAGCCATGCGTTGTTAAAGATATGGCTTTCGCTGAGCAGCAGGTTCTGCGAGATGTTTGGAAATCCATCCTTATAGGTCAGGATGTTTCCGGTTTCATAGATCGCCGGATTGATATAGGTGTCGCGGAAGTAGCGGGCGGTAATGCGGTCGTGGCTGCCCAATGTGTGGTCCACGCGAACCAGTTCTTCGTGAAAATTCTGCGGCGAATTTGGTTGAATGTAGCTGGTCAATCCGTTGGAAGAAGCTGCTGCCGGCAATAGCTTCAAGGTGTTGAGTGCAGCCGCATCGAAGTCCGATGTCGGAATAATGTTTCCGGGATAGGGTTGACCTGTTACAGGGTTCTTGATCGCAATCGCGCGCCCCAGTGGGTTCTGAGGATTGCTTGCGGAGAGCATGGCAGAAAAATCGCCATTCAGGTTCGCTGCTGTCGGCAGGTAAACCCTGTTTGTAGCACTGGCGCTATGAAAGATGGTTCCCTGAAAGCCGAAGAAGAAGAATGTTTTTTGGCGCCCGTCATACAGTTTGGGCAGATACACAGGACCACCAATCGTTCCGCCAAACTGATTGCGCTTAATCGAGTCGCGGCTGGTTGCAGCCCAGTTGCGGGCATTCAAAGCCGAATTGCGGATGAATTCAAAGGCGGTACCATGCAGCCGATTGGTGCCTGAGCGTGTCACTACATTTACAACCGCACCTGAGTTGCCGCCGTATTGTGCGCTGTAGTTGCTGGTCTGAACACTGAACTCGCGAATGGAGTCGGGCATGGGAAAGGGCTGGTTCACGTTGGTGTATTGATCCATGTTGTCGCTGCCATCCATCAGGTAATTGCTGCTGGTCTGGCGCGATCCATTCACTGAGATGGTTACGGCTGCGGCTTGTCCTCCCACGGCCTGGTTGCCAAAGGTCGAGGACTGAATGGCTCCATTTGCGGGCGCGTTCACGGCTCCGGGAGCAAGTGTCGTCAGGGTTGCGGCGTTGCGGCCATTCAACGGCAGTTCAACAATACGTTCCTGATCCACAATCTGGCTGATTGTCGGCGTTGAGATATCCACCTGCGGAGGAGCGTCGTTTACTGTAACACTCTGCGTTGCCGATTCCACATGCAACGCCAGGTCCACAGAGAGTGTTCTGTCTGCCTGCAACAGAACACCGGCACGAACCGACTCGGCAAAGCCCTGCCCTTCAACCTTGATCTGGTATTCGCTGGGCGGAAGTGAATTGATGACGTAATAGCCCTGGTCGTTGGTTGTGACAGAACGAGTCCGACCCGTTGCTGTTTCAATGGCCGTGACTCGCGCCGATCCCAGCACAGCTCCGGTGGAGTCAGTAATGGTTCCAACAATAGTGCCGGAGTTCTGCGCATACGCACCGCTCACCGCAGAAAGAGCAAGCAGTAGAGCCCCGGCATAGGTAGTTTTTGGCCGTATGATCGAAAGGCCACGCGAAAGGAACATGAAATTCTCCTGGTTATGGTGTTGTGTGTTGGAAGGAAACAGCCTGCACGTCGGCGGCAATCTCGACTCGATCCCGTATCTCCGCAGGGGTTATGCCGGGAAATTGCAGATCGGAACTTCGTGAGCCACTAATGCGGCAGAAGCTGCCCTCAGCAAGCGCCACGCTGGAGTTGCGGCTGTTATGAAGCCAGAATGTAGGACTGGAATGGGCAGAGGTTTCTATGGCCGCAAGTCTCAGATTCGTTGCATCGTCTGCCGCAATTACGGGGAGTTCTTCTCCCTCTGCCGCTTCCATAACGAACTCTTGTACGCTCACATCCTGCACATGCTGCAGAAAGATTCCATGCGAAGGCAGAGGCCCGAACATGATCGGCTCGGGATAATTTTCAGGGTGTTCGGCAATATCGGTGATCGACGAACTTCCCTTCACTTTTTCAGCCAGCGTGACCCGAATGCCCTGAATCGAAACCCCAACAACAGGTGCATCGGGAAGCCCTGCGATCACGCTGGGCAGCCTGGCTTCCGTAGCCACGATGTTCGAAATTCGAATGGATGCCACACCGCCAGGACCTGTTCCAAGAGCGCAGTGATCGCGATTGCCGCGCAGAACCGTAAAGGGTGTTCCAACGCGATGCATCACGACATTGGAGGCGGCGATATTCGAAAGCCCTCCGCCATCCACCGTGTAAAAGGCAAGGCCGGGATTCCCGTGCCTCATTCCCACGCCGCCCTCGAAGGTGCAGTTTGAAATGGCGATGTTGCGAAAATCCCCGCAGCTTTCCGTGCCGCATTTGAAATAGACGCTGGCGGTGCGCAATATGCAGTTATCGACTGTGACGTACTCGGTTGCTCTGCGTTCGCCGAGCGCTCCGCTGGCCTTCAGAACAATTGTGTCGTCGTAGGATTCGACAAAGCAGTTCGAGATTCGTACATGACGGCAGCAATCTGGATCAATCCCGTCCGACAGCCCATTTCGGATGGTGACATTGTCAATGGTGACGAACTCGCAGCCAAGCAGGCTGATATTGTAACTGGGTGCGTTCCGAATCGTAATGTCCCGCACCAGCACGTTGCTGCAGCGGCGAAGCGCAATCGGTTTTGGACCACCGGACTTTGTATAGTCGCAGTCGATCTCTCCCTCGCCCGCAATGGAAACGTGTTCCAGGCCGTCTCCTACAATCAAGGCGACGTGAAAGTTCGAGGTCGCGAAGTTCGCCTTTGGGTCGTAAGCAAGCTTCTCGGGCGGAAGGAATTCCGTCGCATCCTTGCTCATTACCAGGGTCGCGCCATTTCCCAGCCACAGGGTTACCCTGGAACGCATCTGGAGCGTTCCCGAGACATATCTCCCGGCGGGAAGTGCAACCGTTCCGCCACCCGACCGGGAGACCTTATCGATTGCCCTTTGAATGCGTAGCGTGTCCGTGTGTTCATTCGGGCGACGCTGTTCCGGAACTACGCTCGGGGTTATACCCTGTGCATGTACAAGGGTAGGAAGTCCGATAGCGCCCTTCAAAAATTTCCGCCGCGAAGGCAGAAAACGATCTACAGCTTGTCCTTGTTTCAACACGGAGACCAATCCTTGTATCAGGGGTTTCACCTGAAGACGGGTGAGATTCCTTTGCTCTTGCGTTGGTAAGGGCAACATAGAAGGTCATAGGAAAGCGTTCCAGTCAATTCACCGAAACATGGAAATCTCTTTTGTTTTCAATTGGGTGAAGGATGTTAAAAAGGTGAAATTCAAGGATAAACACACTGCATTCATCCAATTACCGTCTTCTAAACGGGCAGTCAGTAGAATGGGAGACATTCCTTCAAGAGTGTGAGGACCATCCTGCTTGCATCAACTGTCTCCAACAACAAAGCGCGAACTGGTGCAACGCATTGTTGTTTCAGGCCCATTCAGTAAGTCCGAACGGCTTTCCAGTTTTCTGTTACATATCTGTGAACTTGAAATTGAGGGAAGGGCAGCTGAATTAAGTGAAAAGCAGATTGGCCATTCAGTCTTTCGGCTACCGCTTGACTATGACCCCAGTGTTGATGGAATCGTTCGTTCCCACGCCAGCCGTCTGCGGCGCAGACTTGAAATGTACTACATGCACGAAGGAAGCGAGGAGCGTGTTCGCATCGTCATCCCGCGCGGGAGTTACCAACCCCGCTTTGAATGGGTTGAGCACGATGCTGCGCCTCTGCGTTCGGCTTCGTTAGAAGTCTCACCAGAATTGGAAGATGGCGGCAGCATCGAACTCCCGCCGGTTCCTGCAAAAGAGACGCAGGGAGATACGGATCCTTTAGAGCCGGTATCGGGCCTCCGTCGAATTCTGTGGCAGGCAATTGCAACTGTGTCGGTCGTTGCAATACTGATCGCGGCAGCCTTGTTCTACCAGCATTCCCGCGCGGACAACCATACACAGCTATCCCTCTTGGCTGCAATGTTTACGAAAGATCGTCCCACGATCCTGGTTCCTGGAGACAGTGGCCTGGTCGGATGGCAGGAAGCGATGCACAGGAACCTGACTTTGTCCGACTATCTGGCATCTAATTACAACAAGAGTCATGAAGGTTCGCTCAGTCCCGAACAGCAATTTGCGCTTACCATGCTGGGTCGACGTTATACGTCGATGGTTGACCTTGAGATTGTCCAGAACCTTTCGAGCCTTGCGCGCAACTACAACGTAGAACCGCTTCTGCGTTTCGCACGCGATGTCCGACCAAACGACCTGAAATACGACAACGTGGTTCTCATTGGAAGCAGTGAAACCAATCCCTGGAACCAGATGTTCCAAGGCACAATGAATTTTGTACTGACAAAGGATCAGCAACGAACCCTGTATATGATCGAGAATCGCCATCCGGCATCCGGCGAGCCGGAACGGTGGCTTTCCGATCCCACAGTACAGACTGCATATTGCAAGGTGGCGTATCTGGCCAATCCTTCCGGCGAGGGAAACGTTCTTGTCCTTGAAGGAACCTCCATGGCCGGAACCGAATGCGCATGGGAGTTTATCTCCAATCAGGAAAGACTAAAGCAGTTCCTGAAAACAGTCGGCTGGACAGGACCCCAAGTGCCACACTTTGAAGTGCTTCTTAGAACCAGCAACCTGGGAGGTAACGCCGCAACAAGCACAATCGTCGCTTCGCGCATCAACGACTAACAGGTATAGCAGTCGAACGACTTAAAGGGACCATCTCCAATTGCTCTGGAAGCCGATACAGAAGAACAGATGGTTTCCAATTTCGGTCTGTTAGGGTTGGGTTGAAACTGGCAGCCTTCGACCGATCACATAGGGGTGCTTCTCTCAGCGAGCTTCTCCATTCAAAACTGATCGAGCCTCATAGATCATTGCATAGGGCAACCAGGAACAGGTTGTAAACCTGCCCCAGTTGCCCCATTCTCATTGAACAACGCCAGTCTCTCTTTGCTACAGGTTCTTCAGTTGTACGTTCCTGATCCAGTATTCTCCTGTGCTTTCCACCTCAATACCGATCTTGCCTGACGGGCGAAAATACCTGGAGTTGTTGTCGATGAACTGCGTGATCAGGTGACCGTTCATGAAGATGGACGTGCTGTGACCTTTGCAGATGATCACAAACTGGTTCCAGTCATCCTTGTGGAACCAGAATTCGAGCGTGGGCTTATCGGCAAGTGTCGCGACGACGGAGATCGGCTTGTCATTCTCGGAGAGAATGACATGACCCGGTGTCGATACGATGCCACGGCCGCCTTGTTCATAGAACATGCCCGGGTAGTTATCACCGGCATCGAAATCTGCCTGCGGACCCAACAAATCCCATTTGGCCTGCGATGCCTTGCTCGGTGGCGTACCCGGATTGTCGCACGTCACGCGATTAGGACGCTGTGCTCCCGGCGGCATCGGCGGGCGAGGTGGACGCGGGGGAAACACGGTGCCGGTAGGAGCTGCGGAATGATAGCTCCTGAACTGCATACCACCATTCACGCGGCCGTTTCCTTTCAGTTCGTACTTCAGAATGAAGTCGGCAGGTTCGCCTCCCTGCCAGACGGTGTAAACCGTTCCGGTAGGCTTTTCGCAGGTGGGATGGATGTAGATGGCTCCATCGTTGATCGACCACAGGTTCGGATCGCCGTCCCAGCCCGCGAGCGACTTGCCATCGAACAGCGATGTAAAGCCTTCGTTGTTGTTAAAGTCGAACGGCTCGTTAGCCTGGTTATTCGGGCCCGCAGGCCGTGAGACCGACGTCGGTGCAGCACTTGCAGGAGCCTGCGCCACGAGCGGCATCGCAGCGAAAAACGCAACTGCTGCAGAAACGCTTACATGGGCTTTTACAGTCCACTTCATAGAACTTCCTCCAGATGACGGTTCTTATTGATGCGGTTCAGGATGACCAAAGGAATAGAGCACGTTATCCGCCGTCGAGAGGAAGACCTGGCTCTCGTTGAAAGAAAGCTGCGACGTATCCACGAACGACGTGATGCTGTCGCCGCTGTCCCACACCGGCTTGCCGGTTGCAGCATCCAGCGCGTAGATCGTGGCATGTGTTCCCTTGGTTGGCGGCTTCGTGTGGTCACCGCTCCGATCGGCACCGGTGCTCAGAGTGAATACAATTCCGTCCACGATCATGGGACGGCCTGGTGCTGCAAGTTCCGAAGAACTCCACGCTGCCGTAAGCGATCCATCATCGCTGACCTTGAATGCATGTACGGAGCCCTTGGCTGCCATGTCATCCGTTGCCAGCAACCAGTGCGCACCTGACTTATCGTCGTAGGTCGCAAGAGCGGTGGGCGTAAAGCCGGAGACAGCCGACTTCACAGGAGTAGCCGCAGTTCCCTTTCCGTCAAACAGCAGGATGCTGTCCTTGGTTCCAACTGCAACCCACTCGCTGCTCTTACCGGTAATGACAACCGGCGTGGATGTTAAGGCAGCCTCGCCCACCGTCGTGCTTTCCAGCGTCTTCTTCTTCAGTGCATAAAGTCCCTTGTCGGTTGAGACAAAGAGCGTGCCCTCTTTATTGAAAGCCGGTGCACCAAGGATGTTGCCACCTGTAGACTTCCACACACCTGCCGGAACCATATCCTTCGTTGTGACATCCAGCGCATACAGGGAGTTTGCTGCTCCGCCGCAACCCGGCATCGCAGCGGCATACAGCGTATCCTCTGTAACGATCAGGTCAGACGGCGCACTACCCGCAGGCAGCAACTGAACCGGCTTGAATGGCTCCTTGCCCGAGTCGAAGGTAATCGCGTGGGCAATGCCATCCGATGTGATGTAGAAGATCGGCACTGAAAAACGAATCCCCGGAGGCAGCGCCTGCGCCGGTGCCGGAGGCCTGAAGGTTGCCCCAGGTCCAAGCTGACCTCCCATGGCAAGGTCAAGCGAAATGCCTTCATGCGGCTTTCCGGTTTCCGTGCGATAAGGAGCCATGGCGCGCTGTGCACGCGGCGGTATCGGTGTAAGCGACGAAGCCTTGCCAACAGCCGATGGCCACGCGGCACAGGCAGGCTTTGCAGACGCGTCATACTGCTTATTCCAGAAGGGCACGCCAAGGTCGTAGTCGACCGCTGCGATGTGGCCGCCCCCCGTCACAATCGCCAGCGCCTTGAATCCCCGGTAACCGATGTAAGTGCTGATCAGAACCGCCTCAGAAGGCTTGCCCTGAATACCATCCAGCTTTACCTTCCAAAGCTCCTTAAACATGCCCGGCTTTGTCATCTTCTCCGGGTTCACGAACGGATCCTGCCGCACCCACGAAGTGCGTTGTGGGTCTCCGGCAGAAGTCGTCCAGTCAGGACCGCCTCTCTGGGCAAATGCCAGCGGCGACGAAGCCAGACCAATCATGGCGAGTAGAGTCATCGTTTTTGTATGGTTCACTTTGTCGCTCCAAATGCATAGAGATTGCCATCGTATGTGGGAATGTAGACCTTCCCATTTGCCGCGGAGATGCCGCTGAAGTGGTTCCAGTTCGTAATCTGGTTGCCGCTGGTCCACAACTGTTTTCCGGTGGCAGCATCCAGTGCCAGCAGTACGGCATGGCGACCACCCGCAATGCGCATGGCGCTCTGTGCGGAGACCGGCCCCGCAGCGGGTACCGGGGGTTGCGGCTCTACAGGCTCATTCCACGCGCGATCCGGATGCGACTGCCGCGTATCCTCGCCACTGCCGTAGACGAACATCACACCGTTAGCGACAAGAGCCTCATCCGCCATATCGATATCGACGGACAACCACTGCGGCTCAAGAGACCACTTGCCGTTGTTCTCCACCACCTTGAACGTGGCAACACCACCATTCTCCGGGCGACTGAACTCCACCGGCGCATGGAATCGCTTAGAGACCGGCCCGTTGAACGGTGCTGCAATCCACTGGTTTCCTGCGTCGTCCTTCCAGGCGGTGAGCGCACCCCAGATACCGGTGCCCGCATAGTTTGGCTCGTCATTGCAGATCAATCCGCTGTCTGCCAGATCGGTGCGGTGATCGTCGCCACCAAAGTTATCGCGGTCAAGCAACCACAGGCGGCATTCCTTGCTGGTGCCCACGAGCAGCTTCTTGCCCTTGTAGTCGAAGGCAACCGGCGTTGTGTTCACATCGAGATCGCGCTTGTAAAGAAAGGCTGCGTTCGGCGGAGCAAAATAATCCGTAAGCTTCAGGTTGCCGTTTGCATCCGGAGATGCCGCAATCAATCCGTTTCCGAGTTTGCCTGCCTCGGCATCCCACAGGCCATCGCCCGTGCCCATGTAAGCCACGCCTTCGGGGCTAACCGCGAGTCCTCTTCTACCCCACATGCCACCGCCGCTGGGGAGGAAGATGCTGGTCACATGCGTGTCCAGATTATAGGAATACATGGCATTGATAAGTCCGCCGCATCCCTGCGCCGTGCTGGTATAGATGATGTTCTTGTAGATATTCAGAGCGTAGGGCTTGCCGTTCGGCGGCATGAACTTCTCAGGCGGAGCCGCATCCGTGCCATCCGCCGCGTTAATCGTGCGCAGATGGCCGTCCCACTGCACAGCGTAGACCCTGTACGTTCCCGGTCCAGTTTTGATCATCGCCGGCACAGCGGTCTGTCCGCCAGGGCACAAAGTTGCCGCCGGGCGTCCACCGGTAGGATTCGGGCTGCCGAAGTTAATATGCCATAGCTGGCTGCCATCCTTCGCGTCCAGGCCAAACAGGTCATCGGAGATACCGGAGATAATGACAACCTCTTTTTTACCCTTCGGTGTATCCACCGAATCTGCAATCAACGGTGGGTACAGGTTCGTCATCTCGCGCGGCTTGCTGTCGAGGTGAACCTTCCACAACAGCTTCATGTTGTGCGCACTGTTCACGCTGAACGAAGTGTCTTTCAGCCAGCCTGTCCTGGCGCTGTCAACGCCTTCCGTCAGGTAGTCCACGCACCACGCCGCACTGCATGTGAGCAGCATGGCCGCAACGGCCAGTATTGGTTTACGAAACCTCATGTAGCAACCTCTTTCCGAAGCTTTTCGCCCCATGTATCTCCGCGTCATCCAGCCCGCTTTTTGAGACGATTCATTTACTCAACGAGCTCCGATGACACCCAGGGATGAAATGGTGCACCCCAGTCGACTTCGAGTGATTTACAGATTCGAAGCGGGAGATAGTGTCAACGCGTGCCAAGATATGCGTAGATACTTTCGTTCGTCAAGAAAAAATTCCTCCTTACTGGAACAGTTGTTCCTTGGCCGACCTGGCAACCACCGGTTGGAAATCCTATTTATCCTAAAATCCTTGAGAAATACATGTAACTTTGCTACACTCCCGGTCAAATGAAAATGCGTTCCCAACTTCCCGTCGCTGCCCTGATCTTCAGCGCTTCCTGCATTGCTGGACTCCCAAAAACCGCCCACGCGCAAATGGCAGAGGGACCGGACAGGGACCTCTTCGTCAAAACATGCTCCAAGTGTCACGAGATTGAACGGGTACTTTCGCAGCGTCAGGACCAGGCGGGATGGGAGGCCACCATCAGCAAAATGCAGGGCTATGGACTCCAGGCAGACGACACAGATTTGAAACGTATCATTGCCTACCTTGCGACAAATCTCCCGGCGGAAAAGATCAGCAAGCTGAATATCAACACCGCATCGCGCATCGATTTTGAGGCAGCCCTCTCCGTGAAACGTTCCGTCGCATCAGCGATCATCGACTATCGCGAAAAGAACGGGAACTTCAAGTCCGTCGAAGATTTGAAGCAGGTTCCCGGCGTAGACTCTGCTACCGTCGACGCCAAGAAGGATTCGCTAACGATATAGTCCTCTAAGGATCAGAACCATCACCGAAATGTCGCGCGGATTCAAGTTCTTCTCCGCGAACACACCACTATTGAACCCGCGCACTTCCTTCTCGCAGTAGCTCCTCTGCCCCAATGCCGCGAATCGATGCATCCAACAACTCCACCATGTGAAACGCGGGCATTGCTTTTTCTCCGCGTCGACGCAAGCCGCTCATCAATTGGAGCAGGCATCCAGGATTTGCCGACACCACAGCCGAAGCATGCGTCTCCAGCAAGTTCGCAACCTTTCTATCACCGAGTTGTTCCGCCGGCTCCGGCTGCAACAGGTTGTACACACCAGCTGAACCACAGCATAGTAAAGCCTCCGCAATCTCTGCAATCTCCAGCCCCGGCACCTCCAACAACACCTTGCGCGGCTCGCGGAAGATACCCTGTGCATGTCGCAGATGGCACGCATCGTGGTACGCCACTCGCATCAGCAATGGATTACGTGGTGCCACCGGCTCAAGCTCGCAGAGAATTTCCGCAATATCCTTACACTTCTGCGAGAAGGAACGCGCCCGTTCAGCCCACAACGGATCGTTGCATAGCAACTGTCCATACTCCTTCATGGTGGAGCCACACCCAGCCGCATTGATAACGATTGAGTCCACATCCGCGGCCTCGAATGCAGCGATCATCTTCTTCGCCATCTCGACGGCCTGGTCTTCCAAGCCTGTGTGCAGCATCAATGCTCCACAACAGCCTTGAGTCTCCGGGACAATCACCTCGCAGCCTTCCGCCGCCAGCACACGTGCTGTCGCCGCATTCACATGCGAGAAAAACACCTGCTGCACGCAACCGGAAAGCATGCCAACACGTCTTCGTGCTACACCCACCGCAGCCGTCCGCACCTGCATCTTCGTGGCGTAGTTCGCGGGAACCACTGGCAGCAGAGCTTCCATTGCCGCAAAACGTTTCGGCAGCAACTTCAGTAATCCTGAATCACGAACCAATCCTTGCAGACCTGAACGTTGATAGATTCGCAAAGGCAGAGCCATCGCGCGCAGACGCGATGCGTATGGAAACACCGCAAACAGCATCCGCCGAAACGACAAATCGGAGATTGGACGAGGAATGTTCCGCTCCACCTGCGCGCGGGTATCCTCGATTAACCTGCCATACTGCACACCCGAAGGACACGCCGTCATACATGCCATGCAACCGAGACACTGGTCTATGTGCAGCTTGAAATTTTCATTCAGCGGAGCCTCGCCATCGGCAGCCTTCTGCATCATGTAAATCCTGCCGCGTGGCGAGTCCATTTCTTCGCCCCACAGTACATACGTTGGACACGTTGGCAGACAGAAGCCACAATGCACGCAATCCGCCAGCAGTTCGTTGTCCGGTGGACGATGCGCATCAAAGCTCGACGGTTTTGTGTTTTCAATCTGGGTCAGAGTGCTCATCAGCCAATCACCACTCCTGGGTTCAACGTTCCCTTCGCATCGAACCGCCGTTTAATCTCTCGCATCAACGCTCCTGCGCTCTTCACGCGCGCCGGTGATCCAGTCCCATCCATTCCGCGCAACACGCCTACAGAGCCTTCAGGACCGATCAACTCACGCAACCGCTCGATTGCATCAGTGTCCGTGAATCGTGCCAGCATAATGCCGGTAGCCTGCGTGATAGCTTCTCCACCCAACCGAACGACCTCAGTGGAAAGCCCTGCAATCGCCGATGCCAGCATCGTCACTTTTACGACCACGCCCTCACCCGCGAACAATTGTTCGCGACCTCCGAACACCGCGCGGCCGACCACACCTGCTCGTCCTGCAAATACATCCAGCACGCGAAGCTGTTCGTTTAACACTTCATCCTCGGAACACATAAGCTCGACATCTAGCGCGAAGCCCGCAGTGCTAGCACGCATCTGCATGGCCTGCACACTTAACTGCGAGTCCAGCACCTTCATCAACACCGCACCGCAAACATTTGCATCTGCTGCTTCCAGTGTCCATGTGCGTGTGTTCTTCGGAATCGAGTGCAATCGAAACGTCACTTCGCTGATGACGGCAAGCGTGCCAAATGCTCCGATCATCAGTTTGTGCAGATCGTATCCTGCAACGTTCTTCACGACCTTGCCGCCCGACCGCGCAACGGTTCCATCTGCAAGCACAACCGTCATGCCGATCAACAGGTCGCGCAGGCTGCCATACCGCAGCCGCAACGCGCCTGAATCATTCACTGCTATCACACCACCGACCGTCGCCTGTTCCGACCACAGAGGATCAAGCGCAACCATCTGTCCATGCTGTGCCAGCACGCGCTGCATCTCACCCCATGCCGTGCCTGCTCCTACTGTTGCGGTTAGATCCTGCCAGCTATGTTCACGCACGCCGGCCAGGCCTTGCGTCTGAAGAACTACATTACCACTGACAGTTCCAACCCATAGACGCTTCGTACCCGCTCCTGCTGTCTCCACGCGAAGACTGTTCGTATCCGCATAGCGCAGAATCGCTGCAACCTCTTCGGTCGTTTTCGGTGAAGCGATCATGCGACCGTCGCAATCGCTTACCTGTACGCCTCCAAGCACATTCGCCATCTCGTAGACTCTGCCATTTGCATTCTCCATCTAGAAGTACTCCGCCCTTCCGGCTGTCTCCAAGGGATGAGGTGTATAGGGCCCGGTCTTCTCAGCACACAACTTCGTTCGCGGAAACACCTTGTCCGGGTTGGAAATATTTTCAGGATCAAAGGCCATGCGAACTCGCTGCATGGTGTCGAGATCAGGCTCGGAGAACATATAACCCATCGCCTCCTGTTTCTCCTTACCCACTCCGTGTTCGCCCGTGATGGAACCACCGCGATCCACACATGCATGCAGAATGCGGTACGAAAGATCGAGAGCAATCTCTTCCTGCCCTGTAATAGCCTTGTCATATAACACCAATGGATGCAGGTTGCCATCGCCTGCATGAAATACATTCGCCACGCGCAGATTCACCGCATGAGCCATGCGTGCAATCTCTTCCAACACATCCGGCAACGCAGTCCGCGGTATTACACCATCCTGCACAATGTAGTTCGGCGAAATGCGACCGACAGCCGCAAACGCAGCCTTGCGTCCCTTCCAGATCAGACCACGCTCTTCGGCTGTCTGCGCACGCCGCACCTCCCACGCGCCATTCTTTTCGCAGAGCGATGTTGCTTCAACAATCTGCGCAGCAACATCCATTGCAGGCCCATCAAGTTCCACCAGCAGCAACGCCTCGCACACCGGATAGTTGGGATGTACAGCCGCTTCCGATGCTTCGGCCGAGAGCCTGTCCATAATCTCAAGTGCAGCCGGCAGCATGCCCGCAGCAATAATGTCAGAGACGGTCTGCCCTGCGGCGCGCACCGAATCGAACGCAGCCAGCAATACCTGCACCGTCTCGGGTTGCTTCACGATACGCAGCGTAACTTTCGTTGCAATGCCAAGCGTTCCCTCCGATCCGACAAAGAGACCCTGTAGATCATACCCAGGCGCGTCCGGAGCAGACGAACCAAAGTGCACCATATCGCCGCTGGGTAAGATAACATCCATTGCGACGACATGCGTCGTTGTAAAGCCGTACTTCAAGCAATGTGCACCGCCGGAGTTCTCTGCGACATTGCCGCCAATCGTACAGACAGACTGCGAAGATGGATCCGGCGCATAGAAGTAGCCATACGGTGCAATCGCCTCGGTCACCTGCTGATTGATAACACCGGGCTCCACCTGCACGCGCTGATTCGGAATATCGATTGCAAGAATGCGGTTCATTCTCGCCAGGCTGATCACAACGCTGTTCTCCGCAGGCAACGCTCCGCCACTCAACCCCGTACCCGAGCCTCTCGCGACAAAAGGCACACGATGCTTCGCGCAGATACGTACAACAGCCTGCACCTGTTCCGCAGAGCGTGGCAACACCACGGCTCCCGGCATAACCCGGAAGTTTGTCAGGCCATCGCATTCATAGGTTTGCAGTTGATTTGCAGCCGTGATCAGGCCGTCAGGAACAGCAGAACGCAGCTCGTCGAGAATAACAGTAGAAAGCATATCGGTTCCTCATCTTACCCTCGTTCCTATACGGCAGGCATCCGCAATCAATGCGGTCGCAGCAGATAGGCATACACCATGGTTTCCACGCCAACCAAAGCCGCGAGGAAGATACTGTGCTTCAACGTAAAGCGGAAGAGTTGCGCCTGCTCGCTCGACGACATACCCGTAGCAGCCGTCGCCACTGCAATCGATTGCAGGCTGATCATCTTTCCCATCACGCCACCAACCGAGTTCGCCGCTGCAACCAACGCAGGACTCAATCCCAGATGATTCGCACTGATCACCTGCAAATTCCCAAATAATGCATTCGACGACGTATCCGATCCTGTAAGGAAGACACCGAGCCACCCCATCAGCGGGCTGAAGAACGGGAACAGATGTCCGGTCGTAGCGAAGGTCAACCCGAGCGTCCCTGTGGCGCCGCTATAGTTCATCAGGTACGCCATCGCAAGCATCGCCGAAACCGTTATCGTCGGCTTCACCAGTTTGCGTGTAACTGATACGAGAACGCCCCAGAATGACCGCGGCGACATCCGCAGGCAAATAGCCGACAGAATCGATGCAAACATCGCTGAAGTCCCCGAGGCAGACAGCCAACTGAACGTAAACACCGCAGCATACTTCGACGGTGCGGATACAACTGGCGGCATACGCATCACCATGTTGTGCAGTCCCGGCCACGGAAATTTAATCGACAACGCATCCATGCGCGCAAGGATGCTGGGATACCCCCAGAGCAGCACGAACATCACCAGCAGCGCGTAAGGAATCCATGCAGACCATATCTCGCCTGCCGAATGACGCACTCGCGTTGCCTGAATCTCTGCTGCATGTTCATCGCTTCTGCTTGGCTTCCAGAAGCGCAGCAATAACACCAGCGCGGCCATTGCAGCAATGGAGCTGAGAATATCTGCGAGCTGCGGCCCCAGAAAATTCGAAACAGTAAACTGCACCCCGGCAAACACAACGCCACATGTCACCACAGCAGGCCACACTTCTATCGTTGCAGCCCAGCCGCTGGTGACAAGGATGATGTACGCAGGCAGACACAGCGAAAACGGAAACGACAATTGCCCGACAACCGCGCTTAACCGTGCAAGCGGAAGTCCTGTAATGCCTGCAAGAGTAATTACCGGAATACCAATCGATCCAAACGCCACCGGCGCGGTATCGGCCAGCATGCAGATGCTCGACGCATACAGCGATGTGAATCCAAGGCCGACCATCATGGCTGCAGCCACTGCAACCGGCGTACCGAATCCTGCGCAGCCTTCAATAAACGCGCCGAATGCAAACGCTATCAGCAGCGCCTGAATACGCTTGTCCTGCGTAACCGATCCGATCGACTCCTTGATGATCTCGAACTTGCCGGTAACAACCGAGATCTCATACAGTACAAGCGCCCAGAAAACAATCCACGATATAGGAAACAGTCCGAAGCTCGCACCATCCAGCGCGCTGCTTACAGCCTGCGTCGTCGGCATCCGGTATCCCACAATCGCAAGCACCAGGGTTGCACCCAGGCCGGAAAGTGCGGCAAACCACGATGACTTGCGCTTCACCGCCAGCAGGTACAACAGAATCAAGGTGGGGATAATGGCCAACACTGCCGACCATCCAAGACTGTTCCCCACAAGGACATATCGCTGCGACCAGACTTCGTCCATCACTCCCCTTGTGCTGACTAAGAATTCGTACGCTACACCATCATGCGTGTCATCTATGCAGTCTTTGCTTCCTCTTTCAGCACCTCTGCATATGCTGGAACCGTAAGAAACTCAGGGAAAACCGGCGCTGCAATCAGTTTGCGCATCAGCACCGCTGCTCGTTCGTAGGCGCTATAACGTGCGTCGTCCACCTTGGGTTTCATCGCTGCCAGTTCCTGGTCGATGCACTGCTCGACTAACTCAACCGTAACGGAACGACCATCCTTCAGCGTGGCTCCGCGATGAACCCATTGCCAGAGCTGTGCGCGGCTGATCTCAGCCGTAGCAGCATCTTCCATCAGGTTGAACAGCGGCACGCAGCCGATACCACGCAGCCATGCCTCCAGATAGCCCAGACCTACGGCTACATTCTGCTGCAGGCCAGCTTCGGTGATATCGCCGGTAGGAACCTGCAAAAGATCATCCGCAGTTACATTAAAGTCATCGAGCTTCTTCGCAATCTGGTTTGACTGCAGCATGATGCGGTTAAAGACCTCCATTGCAACAGGCACGAGTCCCGGATGAGCAACCCAGGTTCCATCATGACCATCAGAAGCCTCCCGCTCCTTGTCAGCACGAACACCGGCAATGGCTCGTTCGTTCGCTTCAGAATCAGACTTAATCGGAATCAACGCAGACATGCCGCCCATCGCATGCACTTCGCGACGATGGCAGGTCTTAATGCAGAGCTTCGAATAGCTGCGCATGAAGTGTGTCGTCATCGTGATCTGTGCGCGGTCCGGGAGCACAATGTTCGTTCCGGAAAACTTCTTAATGAAGCTGAAGATGTAATCCCAACGACCACAGTTCAAACCGGCAGAGTGATCGCGCAGTTCATAAAGAATCTCGTCCATCTCAAAGGTCGCGAGAATGGTTTCAATGAGCACTGTGGCCTTAATCGAGTTCTTCGGAATGCCAAGCTCCGACTCAGCCTGCACGAAAACGTCATTCCACAAGCGCGCTTCCAGATGCGACTCCATCTTGGGCAGATAGAAGTATGGGCCGGAACCGCGAGCCAGAAGTTCCTTCGCATTGTGAAAAGCATAGAGACCGAAATCGAAGAGAGAACCAGACATCGGCTCACCATCGACGATGACGTGACGCTCCTCAAGGTGCCAGCCACGCGCGCGAACAAACAGCACTGCGGGATTTTCGTTCAACTTGTAAGCCTTGCCGGTCGTGGAGTCTGAAAAGGTAATGGTGCGACGCACAGCATCGCGCAGGTTCACATGACCATCCAGCAGATTCGTCCATGTAGGCGTTGTCGAATCCTCAAAGTCCGCCATAAAGACCTTTGCGCCTGAGTTCAACGCATTGATGATCATCTTGCGGTCGATCGGCCCGGTGATCTCTACGCGGCGGTCCTGAATGTCCGCGGGAATCGGTGCGACAATCCAATCCGCCTCGCGAATATGTTTCGTCTCTGGCAGAAAATCAGGCTTCGCACCCGCATCCAGGGCAGCCTGGCGCCTAACGCGAGCCGTAAGCAGTTCCTTGCGGCGTGCATTAAAACTACGCTGCAAACGCACAACAAAGGCAAGCGCTTCCGGTGTAAGAATCTCAGTGTGCGCACCGCCAGGAGCTTTAATCTCCACACCTTCAGGAAGGTTCGTACCCATTGGTCATCCTCAATTAAGTCAATTTTCGTTGCGATCAATATAGATGGAATTTCGCTGCCGCGTCTGCTTTCGCACAACAGAAAACAATCAAACTGGATTTGAAATCGTTCCCCCCGGTTCAGGATTTCGGACCTTCCATAACCTGCATTACTTTGTCATTCCAGAAGGCTGCATCAGCCGACATAAGCCGCTTCGATGCTTTTTCAATATGTCTGCGCGCCGCCACCGAAGCAGCTTTGGCGTCCCGCTGCTGAATCGCTCGCATAATGGTTTCATGTTCCACGCGCGTCTGCTTTGCCAGTGTTTCAAAACGGCCTTCGTTCGCCCGGGTGATGGCAATCCCGCTATGAAATGTGCCTCCCAGAAAACGAATGAGTTCAAAGAAAAACGGGTTCTGGGTTGCCTGGGCGATGGCAAGATGAAATTCCATATCTTCCGCAACCGCATCACGTCCCGCATCGCTCGCTTCATGAATTGCCTGCAGGGCCTTTTCAATCTCAACCATCTGGTCGCGCGTGCGCCTCATCGCTGCCAGGGATGCAATCTCTGCATCCAGTCCAAGTCGCAGTTCAAAAATATGCAACAAAGAAGTACGAGGATCTTTCCGATTCATTCCGATCCGGAGCGGAACATCGGAACGATCCGTGCGCACAAACGCACCTTTTCCCTGCCTGGTATCGACAAGCCCCTCGGATTTAAGACGCGATATTGCTTCGCGAATCACCGTGCGGCTTACACCGAAGCTCTGAGCTATCATCTGCTCTGACGGAAGTTGGGAGCCTGCAACAAGTTCCTCGCTCACAATCTTCCGCATCAACGCCTCAGTCACACGATCCGCCAGCGTTCTTGTTGACTCGATCTGTTCCGCAGCAAAAATACGTGCAACTTCCGCGTCCATTGCTGCTCCGCGACTTGTCTTTGTCTTCACAGACGCCTTCGCCATATCACTCGACTTATCGCACAACAACGCTCACGCTGCTCAATACTGTCTCGCCCTGGAGCGAGAGCCTTCGTGCATAACCAACGCAACCGCCAGAGGCTAGCGTACGATGCGAGACTTACTTCCCTTCCTCAGACTTCACTACGAAATATGCGAAATGTCCCCCTTTAGCAATACGAACCTGATGCGGAATACCAGCGGGAATGTGAACGATGTCACCTTTCTGAAGAAGTATCTTCGAACCTCCATTCAGACCGCTGCCACGTGACTCACCTTTGTCGGTCGTCTTCGCATCGACCATCGTGCCGCCGGTCCAAAGTTCCGCTTTACCATCCACAGCCATAAATACATCCGCGACTTTGTCATGGAGTTCTGACTGACCATCTTTCTCGCGCAGAATAAACATCGTGAGATGATTAGGATATTTTTCGAGCGTAACGCCTACCAGACCGGTAGTCGGATCCACCTTTGCCTTCATAGCCTGCTCGCGTGCCGCAAGGTCCGATGCGGAGTAAAAATCAATCTTTTTCGCCTGTGCCATTGCCGCAGCACTGCAAACGATGGACAACGATAAAGCAAAAAGTAGTTTCAACATCAAAATCTCCCTTAAAATTTTGCTATAAGTTGGATCGCGCACGAAGTACGCTAAAAACTCATCGACATATCCGTTGTGCGGCTAAGACCTCACCTTGTACTTGTCGATAAAATCGCGCCGCAGTTCATTTCCCATTCCAGGTTCCTCCGGTGCAGGAATCTCTCCGTTCACCAGACGCAGCGTCTCAACATGCGTTGTATCGTTCTTCAGGCTTCCTGATTCCATATAGATTGCATTCGGCATGGCCAGAAGCATATGCATATTTGTTGGCGCTCCACCGTGACTCGCCAGTTCCACATTGAAGGCATCCGCTATAGCGCCAATCTCCATCCACTCCGAAACACCGCCTGCACGTCGATTATCTGGCTGTACAACATCGGCTCCGCCCGCACGCAGCAGTTCAAAGAACTCGTATTTCCCATAGAGATTTTCGCCAGTAGCAATGCGGATATCGAGTTCATGCGCCAGATCGCCGAACTCTTTCATCTCGTGCGGCATCATCGGCTCCTCGTACCAGAAACACCCCATCTCCTGATACACCCGGCCACGAATAAGAGCATCGGTAAAGTTGAAGGTCTGATTCGCATCCACCATCAATCGCCGATCTTTACCAAGAAGAGCCTGTGCCGCCTTGATACGCCTCACATCGTCTTCCAGCGAATAACGGCCAACCTTAATCTTTACCGCGTGGAATCCCTCTTCCAGCGCGTTCTGAATCTGCTTCTGGAAGATCGACAGGTCACCGTCGTTATCGAAATACCAGCCGCACATGTTGTATGTCGGCAGGCTCGTCCGATAGCCGCCAAGCAGACGGTAGACCGGCATCTTTGCGGCCTTTCCCACGATATCCCACAGCGCCATATCCACTGCGGCCATCGCACAGGTCACAAGGCCCGAGGTTCCACTGTACTCAGCAGCGCGCCACATATCCTTGCGTAGTTTCTTCGACAAGGTTGGGTCCTGACCGATAAGAGCCTGCTTTAACATACCTTGCAAGATGGCTTCAACAACACGCGGTCCGCCGGCTTCCGCGCCAAACGAGATATAGCCCCACCCCGTGATGTTGACATTCGTCGTCAGCCGCAGAACAACACCACCACTCTCATCCCCGAAGCGATGGATGGCATCCATGAAATATCTTCCCGGTGGCATCCGCAAAACCTCTGTCTCCATGCCGGTGATCCTGATTCCGCCGGTCACCTCCGCGGACAGCGTCTGCAATTGCGAAACAACAGGGACTGCTGCACCCACAGCAGCCGCCTTAAAAAAGCTACGTCTATTCAAGCGAAACCTCTTAGAAACTCAATACGGTTCTTGACTCGACTTTGCTCTCGTCGAGAGTAATTCCAAAGCCAGGTTCCGTTGGAAGAACAAAATGCGCCCGTACCGGCATCGGTGGATTCTTTTCAAAGTGATAATACGTTCGCATCTTGATAACCAGGAACTCAGCCAATGGAAACGTCATCGGCGACTGGCTTGCAATTACATGCAACGCTGCATGAAGGCTATGACCATGGGGAATCACCGGCACATCATGCAGGCTTGCAATCGTGCCAATCTTCAATAGCTCCGAGATGCCACCGCACCATTCAGGATCAGCCTGTACCACGGACAAAGCGCCCGCCTGAAGATATCGACCTATCTCCCAGCGACCGTAAAAATGTTCGCCCGAAGCAATCGGAATTGTGGTGCTTCGCCGAAGCGTGGCAAACGTTTCAATCTTCTCTGGATGCGTAGACTCCTCCATCCATCGCGGACGATACTTCTCCACCTGGTGTGCCCACTCCAACGCGTATGTCAAATCCCATCCGCTATATGAATCGAACATCAGTTCAACATCATCGCCCACCGTCTCGCGCAGGATGCGCACCATCTCCACATTACGGCGCATACCCTCCGGTCCGTCTCCCGGACCATAGCCCATAAACCATTTCTGGTTGCGAAACCCCTCATTCTTCAATGCAAGACAGCGCTTCCGCATCGCATCCGGTTGCAATGAAGATCCCAGCGTACTCGAATACGCTTCCACCGACTCGCGCGTTGGACCACCCAGCAAACGATACACAGGCACACCGAAATAGCGACCCCGCAGATCCCACAGCGTGTTATCCACCGCACTAATGGCCATCATGAAGATGCCGTCACGCGAATGACGATTTGATCGGTACATCTGATCCCAAAGCATCTCTCCCGCCAGAGCATCCTTTCCCAGAAGAAACGACCTTAACTCATCGCGCACAATGAAGGCAGCTTCACGATCGATTGGTCCGTAGAAGCCTTCAAGTCCGGCATCTGTTTTAATCCGTAGATAGATCGCGGAAGTTGCCACCGATTTCTGTGGCCCCGGCTTGTCTTCATATACCTTGGCTTTATACCCGTCATAAATACCAAGCGGCGACACCTGGGTCTGATGATCGACTGTCGGTGTGTCGTCATGGTGTCCCTTCACCTGGATCAGTTCAAGATCTGCAATCTTTAAATGTGCGCCTGTATCCGGTCTAGTTTCCGGACGGGCAGATTGTGCCACGAGCTGATTCTGCGCAAAAGGCATCACGGCACTGGCTGCAAATCCACGAATCAGTGAACGCCTGCTGAAACCAAAGCCGTTCTGCCATGTCTTCACTGCAAATTTCTGCGGAGGTTTGAGCATTTCCATCAGACCTTGAGAGGAGTCCACATCTTGCGGCGCGATTTTTATACGTATGACACTTCAGGATCGTCAAGATAAAAATAATATCGCCATGTCATAGGATTGTCATATAACCTGCTTTGCAAACCTTCGGAACTCTCGCGTATGCTGACGCGTACAAAAAAGCGAATCCGTTGGCATCACAAGCAACTGTTTATCGGCGGTACTAATCCTGATGACGACACCTTCCCAAATTAAGACGCCACGACCAAAAGCTTATCTTTCCAGACGGCTTCCCCCTGCTGTAGAAGAGCGAATGGAAGCGAAGTACGACCTGGTGCGAAACCCCGCAGATACAATCCTCCAACCGGAGGAGCTAGCGGAAGCCGCGAAGGGATGCGCCTATCTCTTCACCTCGGCCATGCAACCAATAACGCGTGCGGTGTTTCAATCGCTCGCCGGAACTCTCAAAGCAATCGGAACGCTATCTGTCGGGTATAACCATATCGAACTCGCTGCGGCAAAGGAGTTCGGCGTCGCCGTCTTTTACTCGCCTGGAGTCTTGTCCGATGCCTGTGCCGAACTCGGTGTTATGTTGCTGCTCAACGCGGCACGACGAGGTTATGAAGCCGATACGATGGTTCGCACCGCAACGTGGTCCGGCTATGCTCCGACTCAACTTCTCGGTATTGGCCTAAAAGGGCGGCGAGCCGGTATCTTCGGCATGGGCCGCATCGGACAGGAAGTCGCAAAACGCCTCAAGGCATTCGGCGTCATCGTGCACTATCACAATCGCAATCGTCTTAACGAAAGCGATGAGGACGGTGCAATCTTCCATGCAACACCAGAAAGTCTTTTAAAAGCAAGCGATTTTCTCTTTCTGCTTACGCCTGCATCTCCTGAACTAACCCGCTTTCTCAACAACTACCGTATTCATCTTCTTCCTCAAAACGCTATTGTCATCAACCTGTCGCGGGGCGATGTTATCGATGACGATGCGTTGATTCAGGCGCTTCAATCAGGCCGTGTCTTCGCGGCCGGGCTCGATGTATTCGCGAATGAACCGCACATCGATCCGCGTTATCGTACTCTGAACAACGTGTTTCTCACACCCCACATTGCAAGCGCCACGACCGATACACGCAACGCAATGGGCTTTATTGTGCTCGATGGAATCCAATGTTTTGAGGAAGGACGGACAGCAGAGAATCAACTATGCTGACGCCAAATGGAATCGACATAGCCGCATTGGGATTGAACGATCCAGACCTTCTTCGTCAGCAATGTTATGTCGATGGTTGCTGGATCGGTGAGCCGGTTGATGCAATTCGCAGCCCACACAATCGTCAGATTTTGGCTTATGTCCCTCGCTTCGGCGCAACTGAAACGGAACGCGCAATTCAAGCAGCAGAGCAGGCTTTGCCTGCATGGCGAGCGCTCACAGCTAAAGAACGCTCCAATGCACTCCATCGTTTCTCCGATCTATGCCTGCAACACCAAAAAGATCTCAGCCGTATTCTCACTCTTGAGCAAGGTAAACCCCTGCAGGAATCGCTCGGTGAAATTCTCTATGGCACATCGTTCCTGCAATGGTTCGCAGGCGAAGCCCGCCGCGTCTATGGAGATACGATTCCAGCCAACACGCAGAACCGTCGCATTGTTACGTTGAAGCAACCCGTCGGTGTGGTCGCTGCTATCACTCCGTGGAACTTCCCCAACGCGATGATCACACGCAAGGCGGGCGCAGCGCTTGCGGCTGGATGCACCATCATCATCAAACCGGCACCAGAGACGCCCTTCTCCGCACTGGCCTTGGCGGAACTCGCTCACCGTGCCGGTATTCCACCAGGAGTGTTTAATGTCATCACCGGGGACGCAGGGGCCATCGGCTCTGCGCTTACCTCCAGCAACACCGTCCGCAAACTTTCCTTTACCGGTTCGACCGAAGTAGGACGAATCCTTCTGCGTCAATCCGCCAATACCGTCAAGAAAGTCTCTCTCGAACTCGGTGGCAATGCGCCCTTCATCGTCTTTGAAGATGCGAATCTCGACAAAGCAGTGGAAGGTGTCATCGCTTCGAAGTTTCGCAATGCCGGCCAGACATGTGTCTGCGCTAACCGTATCTTTGTTCACGGCGCAATCTACGAAGACTTCACCACACGGCTGACCCATGCAGTTCGTCAACTCAAAGTTGGCAGCGGACTTGACGCAGGTATCACCATCGGCCCACTCATCAATGAAGAGGCCGTCAGCAAAGTTGTAATGCATATCAACGACGCCGTTGAACGCGGAGCAACCGTGCACATAGGCGGCAGGCAGGATAGCCATGGTGAACTCTTCTTCCAGCCCACCATCCTCACCAACGTTGCAACCGATTCCCTATTGATGAGCGAAGAGACCTTCGGTCCCGTTGCACCACTCATTCGTTTCAGCACCGAAGAAGAAGTCATTCGCCTCTGCAATGACACTGAATTCGGGCTGTCAGCCTACTTCTATGCTCGCGATATCGGGCGTATCTGGCGTGTGGCAGAAGCATTGGAGTTCGGTATGGTCGGTATTAACGACGGTCTTATCTCCACTGAAGTTGCACCCTTTGGCGGGGTCAAACAATCCGGACTGGGGCGCGAAGGATCGAAGTACGGCATCGAAGACTATCTCGAAATCAAATACCTCTGCTTTGATATCTCATAACTCCAAATGAAGAGGAACACGATGAAGTTGAATGGCCGCATTGCCATCATTACAGGCGCAGGCAGTGGCTTTGGTGAAGGCATCGCCAGGCTGTTTGCACAGGAAGGTGCAAAAGTAGTCGTCGCAGATATTCGCAAGGACGCCGCAGATCGCGTTGCTCAAGAGATTCGGAATGCAGGAGGAGATGCAATCGCCACCATGACCGATGTCACGCTGAACGACCAGGTCGCAGCCATGGTTCAGTCCGCGCTCGACGCCTACGGCAAGATCGACATCGTCGTGAACAACGCCGGAACCACCCATAAATCGCAACCCATGCTAGACGTAGACGAAAAGACCTTCGATCGTGTCTATGCGGTCAACGTAAAGAGTATCTATCTCTCTGCGAAAAACATCGTTCCCGTCTTCACAAAACAAGGCGGCGGAGTCATAATCAACATTGCTTCCACCGCGGGTGTACGTCCGCGCCCTGGACTCACCTGGTATAACGGATCAAAAGGGGCTGCCAACATTCTCACCAAGTCCATGGCAGTCGAGCTTGCTCCGCTTAAGATTCGCGTCAATGCAATCAATCCCGTTATGGGTGAGACCGGTCTGATCGCTGAATTCCTTCCCGGTGGCATCGATACTCCCGAAACCCGCGCCCGTATCATCAGCACCATCCCGCTCGGACGCCTCTCGCAACCGCTTGACATTGCAAAAGCAACAGCTTTCCTCGCCAGTGACGAAGCCAACTTTATCACCGGAGTCTGCCTTGAAGTTGATGGCGGTCGCTGTATCTAGCAGACAACATCCCTGCGGAATAGATCTTCATCTCCAAGCTCAGAGTCCATAATTTCTTTCATCGCACACATCGCTGCACCGAACTATGCTGAGTTCGAATTTGCAAAGAAAGGGTCCAGTTCTCTGTCCGCCAATCGACGCGATCTTCTCAAGGGAGTTCTTGCCACAGCTGGAGCTGGTATGTCTGGAATGGCACGGGCGCAGTTCCTCAATGCCCCGCGGCATGGACTGTCCGGAACCATTCAAGAGCGTTATGCAAAGCTTGATGGCATCCTTGCACAGCCGGTCTTTCGTCGCGAGTTATTCAAGGATCCCGTCATCATCGAGTCGGTGGAGCTACTGCACTATAAGGATTCGTGGCTTTGTCGCGTGCGTTCCAAAGATGGACATGAAGGCATTTCTATCAGCAACTCCCAGCAGATGAAGACCTTCTACCCCGTCTTCACGCAACGGCTTGCTCCCTTCTTTATCGGAAAAGATGCACGCAATCTCGAAACCGACATGCTCGAAAGTATCGTCGGCGAAACCACTTACAAAGCGCAAAGCCTTGCTCTCTGGGTTCCCATGGCGACCTATGAGTTTGCCGTTCTCGATATGTTCGGTAGAATAGCGAACCTGCCACTGGGGCTGCTAATCAGCGACAAGATTTATAACAACAAGATTCACGTCTACCAGGCGAACAGTGAACGCGATAACTCCGCCGAGGAGGTTATTGAACACCTGAAGCGTGACGTAGAAATTTCCCATGCCAAGGCGATTAAGTTCAAGCTTGGTGGCCGCATGACACACATAGAGTATCCTGCCGGACGGAGCGAAAAACTCATCCCGCTGGTACGCAAAACATTCGGCGACAACATGGTGATCTCCGCTGACGCAAACGGTTCCTATGGTGTAAAAGAAGCTTTGAAGATCGGTAAACTGATGCAGGAATATAAGTACGCCTTCTTTGAAGAACCTGTTCGCTTCGACTGGTATGAAGAGACCAAACAGGTCGCAGATGGTCTTGAAATTCCCATTGCCGGCGGTGAACAGGAGGCCAGTCTTCATAACTTTCGTTGGCTGGTTGCCAACGGCGGACTCTCCATCACGCAACAGGACATGTTCTACTTCGGTGGTATGGTGCGCAGCATTCAAGTAGCTCGTATGGGCAATGCCTTCGGCAAACAGTGCATCCCTCATATCTCAAGTACCAGCCTCGGTTATCTGTACATGATGCACTTCGTATCGGCCATTCCAAACTCCGGCCCGTACCACGAGTTCAAAGAGTTCAATAACGACCTGCCGTACAAGTGCGATACATCCACACTACGCTCCGACAATAACGGCGTACTACAAATCCCAAGCGGCCCAGGTCTCGGCGTTGAAATCGATCCAGCCTACATTGCCAAACACCAGGTAGTAAAAGCGTAATTTGCAGTAAGAAGAAAGGAAAGAAGAAACCCGCTCCATCGTTCGCGGATTCGATAAGGTTCGCGCAGGCATCGACGGTTCCATCTTTGAAGCCTTCCCAAGGGACCCTGCCGATGACCGCCTGATGCGACTAGCGCAGGAACACCTGCCACAGCTTCGTGCCGTGCTCATGCTCAAGAGTGGCCTGCTTCATCACGCACTCATCGCTCGCAATGGCCATATCGAAAAGTCCGTATCCAACGTAATCGAACGCTCCAGTAAACAGCTTTGCCAATTCGCGAACTCCCTGGGAAGCGATATACCTCCTTCATGCCGTTCGACGCGTACGCACGGTGAGTCGTTGCATCCTGACGAAGTCGACGACACAGAAAGACGACTGATAACAAGCCTCGAAGCCGTGATGGAGCAGATAACAGCGATATAAGTAACCACGCAACATTCATTTGGCTGCGCTTCTTTGCATCTGTATATATACCCATAGGGGGTATATGTATACTATAGGTGCAGGAGGATGCATGACACAGAAGCTCGCCCTGATAATCAATGGAATGCATTGCGATGCGTGTGTTCGCAGGGTTACAAACGCCCTGCAACAGATAGACGGAGCAACCGTAGACGACGTAGCCGTCGGATCTGCACACCTCTCATTTAACCCCGAGCAAACATCGCAGGAGAAGATTGCCCAGGCCATAAACCGTATCGGCTTTCATGCAGTAACGCAGGAATAAAGCGAGGGCACGCATGGCAGTTGTTCCCACAAACAAAGAAGAACACGGAAGTGCAGAGAGCAGACGCCCGAGCCTGTCGGAGCATGTCACCATTCCTATTACCGGGATGACCTGCGCCGCCTGTCAGTCCTTTATCCAGAACACACTCTCAAACGAGTCTGGAGTCAAAGACGCAGTGGTGAACCTCATGTTGAACAATGCGACTGTAACCTATGACCCACAGATCACATCTGTGGAAACCCTTGTCGAAAACATCCGTCGCACCGGCTATGGTGCATCAGAACCACTTGCTGACAACTCGGCTTTAATCGAACAGGAAAAGCATGATGCCGATCAATTACTCGAATACAAACAGCTACGTCTGAAAGCAATCGTCAGCCTGATGGCCGGTTCTATGGCCATGCTTCTCTCCATGCCGCTTATGAGCATGAGCAGTACAGGCGGCATGCAACGGATGAACGATCCGCTGATGAACTGGAATATGCGCGTCATAGATCCAGTCCTTCGACGTTTTCTACCATGGCTATACCAGATCAGCGAAGACACAATTCGTTGGACTCTCTTCGCTCTATCGCTGCTTATCATTGGCTGGGCAGGCCGTCGTTTCTATATGAAAGCCTGGACAGCCCTGCTCCATAGAACCTCCGACATGAATACCCTGGTCGCTCTCGGCAGCGGAACTGCTTTTCTATATTCAGCTGCAACGACCATAGCCCCAGGCTTTTTCATGGCTCATGGCATTGCACCCGACACATATTACGAAGCAGGAATTCTAATTATCGGGCTGGTGCTGGTCGGCAATACCTTAGAGAGTAGAGCCAAGGGGCAAACCTCCAACGCTCTACGCAAACTGGTGCAATTACAGCCGAAGACCGCAACCGTCTTGCGTGACACCATCGAAACCGAAATCCCCATCGACACGGTACAGCAAGGCGATGTGATTCTGGTTCGCCCCGGCGAACGCATTCCCACCGATGGCGAAATTCTCTCCGGTAAAAGTAATGTCGATGAATCGATGCTTACCGGTGAATCCTTACCCATCGAAAAAAATCCCCACGACCGAGTGATAGGTGGAACACTCAATCAACACGGCTCATTCCAGTATCGAGCCACATCTCTCGGCACATCATCCACACTGGAGCAGGTCGTTCGTCTTCTGCGCGAAGCGCAAGGCTCACGCGCTCCCATTCAGCAAGTGGCAGACCGCATCAGCGCTATCTTTGTGCCCACAGTCCTGGCGATTGCTATCATTACATTTTTCCTTTGGAGAGGTTTCGCACCACATCTTGGAGTCATGCAGGCATTTGCTACCGCAGTTACAGTCCTCGTAATTGCCTGTCCCTGCGCCATGGGGCTGGCTGTTCCAACAGCTGTCATGGTTGCAACCGGAAGAGGTGCAAACGCTGGCATTCTCATCAAAGGCGGTGAAGCGTTACAACGTATGGAGAAGGTCAATACCGTTGTTCTCGACAAGACCGGAACCATCACAAAAGGCCATCCAGAGGTGACAGACCTCATAATCATTCCCGGGGCTGTTGAAAACACCACCGACTTGCAGACTGCCGAGAATTATGTCGTCCGCCTGGTTGCTTCATTGGAACGTGCCAGCGAACATCCGTTGGCGGATTCGATTGTTCATTACGCGCAAGAAAGGGGACTACAGTTGATTCAGCCGCAGCAGTTTGAATCGAAAACAGGCCTCGGCGTTGTCGGCATAGTCGAGGGCAATACTGTAAGCATCGGCAATCAAAAATTCATGGAAGCATCTTTGCTTGCAAGAAACCCATTGCAAGCTCTCGTATCCCATCTTTCCGACGATGGCAAGACACCTCTGTGGGTTGCAATCAACAACCAGTTAACAGGTATCATCGCCGTTACCGATCCAGTTAAACCAACTTCATCTCATGCGGTCCGCCAACTTCGTAACAAAGGTATCCGCGTCGTCATGCTCACCGGCGACAATGCGCGAACAGCAAATGCCATAGCCCGCAACGTTGGCATCGATGAAGTCATCTCTGAGGTTCTTCCCTCTGGCAAAGTAGAGGCCATCAGGCATCTACAGCAGGAGCAACGTATCGTAGCCATGGCAGGCGATGGCGTAAACGATGCACCCGCTCTTGCACAGGCAGACATCGGACTCACCATGGCGAACGGTGCCGACATTGCAATGGAGGCAGGTGATGTTACGCTCATGCGGAGCGACCTGACCGGTATTGCCACAACCCTCTCTCTTGCTCACGCGACAATGCGAGTCATTCGCCAAAACCTGTTCTGGGCCTTTATCTACAACGTGATTGGCATCCCGCTGGCTGCAGGAATCCTGTATCCGGTTTGTGGTGTATTGCTCAGCCCGGTAATCGCCAGCGCGGCCATGGCACTTAGTTCATTCAGCGTTGTAACAAACAGCCTGCGCCTGCAAATTCTAAAGCTGACGTAAAGGAACTCCCATGACAAAGAAAACATCCCACGTGCAATCCACCAAGACAAACACAACCGCACGCAAAGCCGTAGGGGTTGATGACGAGATCAAGGCTTCCAACCTGCGGCGTCTGACTCGCATCGAGGGTCAGATTCGAGGCATTCAACGCATGGTCGAAGACGACCGCTATTGTGCAGATATCCTTACACAAATCTCTTCCGCCCAGGAAGCACTTCGAGCCGTCGCACGCGCGCTAATGCGGAATCACCTCACGCACTGCGCCACACATGCAATTCGTACAGGCTCTGAAAAAGAGCGCCATGCCATGTACGACGAGTTACTGGACATCATCTACAAAAATGCTCGATAAGATTCATCATACGTATCTACCAGTCCGTCAATGAACCATCCAGTCTTCTCGCAATTGGAAGATAAGCAGGCTTATAGGGATGTCTGGCCGCAAGCTTTTCATCAATCTCCACACCAAGCCCCGGCTCTTCCCCCACCATCATGTATCCTGCGTCAAATCGATAACCTGAACGGAAAACTTCATCCGTTAGCTTGCTATGCGGCATATGCTCTTGAATTCCGAAGTTATGAATTGCTGTTCCAAAATGCAGCGCCGCAGCCATCGTCACAGGAGATAGATCCGTAGCACCATGAAAGCCTGTCTTCACGTTATAGATTGAGGCAAAGTCCGCAGCCTTCTTCGCATGCGTAATGCCACCGGCATGCACAATCGTCATACGCAAATAATCAATCCATTGGTTGCGTATAAGGTCATGTGTATCCCAGATAGAGTTAAACACCTCACCCGTCGCAATCGGTGTTGTTGTATGTTGACGAATAAGTGAAAATGATTCCTGCAACTCTGCCGGACATGGATCTTCCATCCAGAACAGTCGATAAGGTTCCAGATCTTTCCCCAGGCGAGCCGCTTCCATCGGAGTCAGCCTGTGATGCACATCATGCAATAGATGAACATCATCGCCACATGCATTACGCACTGCTGCAAACAGCTTCGGCACATGCTGCAAATATGGCGGCGTAGACCAAACACTCTCTGAAGGCAACCCTCGTTCCGCAGGCTCATATGGCTTCCCTGCTTTCGGTACTCCATACGAACTCTTCACACCGGGAATACCGCACTGCGCACGCACAGCCAGATATCCCTCAGCCATATGCTGCTGCACACTCTCCACGGCTTCGGCTATATCGTTGCCGTTCGCATGCGTATACACAAGCACCCCCTGCCTGCTTCTGCCGCCAAGCAGGTTATAAAGAGGAGTGTTCAACGCCTTCGCCTTAATATCCCATAACGCCACATCCACTGCGGCAATCGCTGTCATCGTTACAGGACCGCGACGCCAGTACGCCCCGCGATAAAGGTATTGCCAGATATCCTCAATCTGAAAAGGATCGCGACCAATAAGACATGGAATAACGTGCTCTTCAAGATAGGCTGCCACAGCCAGTTCACGTCCATTAAGAGTTCCATCTCCCAGGCCGTAAATCCCTTCGTCCGTTTCGATCTTCAATGTGACGAAGTTACGATCCGGCGAGCAGATAATAAGTCGAGCAGCGGTGATCTTCATCCTGAGTTCCCCTTATTGATTCACGCCACTGGCAAGAAAGCCACCATCTACTGCAATAATCTGTCCCGTAGTAAACGATGTTTCCCTGGCAGCCAGGTATACGGCCGTTGTCACTAACTCTTCCGCATTACCGAAACGCTTCATCGGTGTCCTCATCACCAACTCTGCTCCACGCGGGCTGTCGATGATCTTTCGGTTCAACTCCGTAGGAAAGATACCCGGCGCAATCGCATTCACCGTAACTCCAAATGGCGCCCACTCCACGGCAAGAGATTTCGTCAGCGATGCAACACCAGCTTTACTTGCGCCATACGCCGCCACCTCCTGAAAGGCCACAAAGCTCGCAAGGGAGGCGATATTAATAATCCGCCCGAACCCTTTCCGCACCATCTCTTCGCCAAATATCTGGGATGTGCGCAGAGTCCCATTCAGATTCACATTCAGAATCTGGCTCCACGACTCTTCATCCACTTCAAGAGTCGGAGTTCTCTTCGTAACCCCAGCCGCATTGATTAATATTTCCACCGAGCCAAACATCTCTAAAACAGAATCACGCAGATGCACCAGCGAACCTCTGTCCGTTACATCACTTACAACTCCCAGACTTTTACCTTGAACAAAGGCGTCTTCCTGCAACGTCTCCTGCACAGTCTGCGCAGAACGCGAGGAGACAACCACATTCGCTCCGTACGCTGCGATTCCAAGACTTATTGCCTTTCCCAACCCGGAGGTTCCTCCAATCACAACCGCAGTCATTCCTTCGAGATTCAATATCCTATCTCCACTCTGCACACAGCATCATAGCCTGCTGGCCATCGGTCTTGCCATTTGTGGTGACGTTATGAAATAAACTCCCCAACTATTCGCAGCATCGCAGATCGTCTGCCAGCAAGGCACCTGTAGAACCTATGGGAGAAGTATTATGAGCACCTCTCGCCGCTCGTTTCTGAAAAGTTCGGCAGCCATTGCAACCGCTGTCGGCTTTCCCACGATTGTTCCAGCCTCCGTTTTTGGTCAGACCGCTCCATCGAATCGCATCCTTATCGGAGCCATAGGCGTAGGGCGCATCTCCCGCACGCATGACATGCCAAGCGTCATGAAGTACACCAGCGTTGCAGGTCGTGATAACCGCATCATCGCTGTGTGCGACCTCAGTGCAGACCGCGTCGAACAAGGCAAAAAATTTGTTGACGAGGAATATACCAGGCGACTGGGCAAGCCCTACAAAGGTACCCAAGGCTATGCAGACTATAAAGAACTCCTTGCCAACAAGGAGATCGACGCAGTCATCATCTCTACACCCGACCATCAGCATGCACGCCTGGCCATCGACGCTGTACACGCAGGCAAAGATGTATACATGCAGAAGCCTGCATCGTTGACGATCCACGAAGGCCGCATCATGGCCGACCATGTAAAAGCCAGCAATCGCATCCTTCAAGTAGGCTCTCAGCAACGTGCATGGAAGCAGTTCGCCCGCGCTGTCGAACTTGTCCGCAACGGCCGCATCGGCACAGTGCATAGTGTAGAAGTCGGACTCCCGGGCGACCCCGCCGGCGGCGACCCAACGCCAATGCCCATCCCTAAAGGTTTCAACTACGATGCGTGGCTAGGTTCTACTCCCGATGTCCCCTATACACTCGATCGCGTTATGCCCACAGTTGGTTTTGATCGTCCGGGTTGGCTGCGCATGGAACAGTTCGGAGCCGGCATGATTACTGGCTGGGGCGCTCATCATATCGACACCGCACATTGGGGCATGGATACCGAACTCACCGGTCCTATTGAAATCTGGGGTTCCGCGGAGTTTCCGAAGAGCGGTCTATGGAACGTACACGGCCCATTCAAGACCCATGGCCGTTATGCCAACGGCATGGTCATGACAGTCTCCGGCGACTTTGAAAACGGCATCAAGTGGATCGGCGACAAAGGATGGATATTCGTATGCCGCGATGGCATGTCCACTCCTACATCCAACCCCAATGATAAACCGGTGCCCGTTATTCCCCTGCGCGCCAGCGATCCCAAGATACTCGAATCTGTTATCGGGCCGAATGAGTTTCATCCCTATACTGCCGACGAACAACACGGCAACTGGCTCGACTGCATACACTCACGCAAACAACCTACCGCACCTGCAGAGATCGGCCATCGCGCCTGCTCCACCTGCCTTCTTCACTGGATCGCGATGAAGGTCGAACACTCCATCCATTGGGACCCCAACACCGAAACGGTCCAAGGCGATGACATCGCCGGAGCCTTACTTACTCGCCACCAACGTACTGGCTACGAAATCTCCTGAAAACAACAAAATCCACAAGGATAAAGGCTCCCACCGAGGGAGCCTTTATCCTTATCATCTATTCATAACTTAGAAACCACATAAGTTGCTATAACAAACCAGTGTCTATTCCTGGCGGAATTTATGGATCTGTTCAAGATAAGCCTTGGCTATATCTGCAATGCGCAAAAGGTTCCCTTCCGCAACAGCCTTCAGATCCACAAGGTCAGCTCCTACACCCAGCGCAAACGCACCCGCTGCCATAAAATCCATAGCATTGTTCACATTCACGCCACCGGTCGGAATAAGTTCAACCTGCGGCAGTGGTGCTTTCAGGCTCTTCAGATAACTTGCACCACCCATTGCCGAACATGGAAAAACCTTAATCACATCCGCTCCGGCCTGCCATGCATTTACAACTTCTGTAGGTGTAAGTGCTCCGGGTAAACACGCAATTGTATAGCGGCGACACATCGCAATCGTATCTACATTTGTAGCGGGACTTACAATGAATTCCGCTCCTTCCATTATGCAGATACGCGCCGTTTCGGGATCTAACACCGTCCCCGCACCCAGCAGAAGATTCGGCCTCTCCCGTTTCAGTACGCGCAGAACCTCCATCGCACCCGGCACCGTCATCGTAACTTCCAGCACCGTAACACCGGCGTCGCAGATCGTCTTTGCTACAGTCACAGCATCTTCTGTAGTGTTAGCGCGCAAAACAGGAACCAGGCCAACACCACGCATCGTATCGATAACTTCATTCTTCTTCATCGGATCTATCCTTACCGTTGTACTCCGGCACCTGCATTGGCCATCAGGTGTTCAATCTCGCGTAATGACGCCTGGCACGAGTCGCCTTCCGTCGTCATCGTATGTGCTCCCGCTGCAAGCCCGCAACGAAGACTCCAATCCAGTGGCTTCTCATTCAGCAGTCCATGAATCACGCCAGCAGCAAATGCATCTCCGCTACCCACCCTGTCCAATACATCCAGGGCATGCATCACCGGCGCCTCATAGAGCACGCCCTGGGCATAGGCAAACCCACCCCAGTCATTCCTGCTTGCCGTTACAGGACGTCTCGTAGGAGTCACAATTGCCTTCAGGTTGCTATATGAATTAAGAACGCGCTCTGCCATCGCGGTATAACTTCCAGGCGTATGGTCTGGAGGACGGTTGGAGTTTTCATCCAACTCCGAAGCGATATCAGCTTCATGGCCAAAAAACACATCCACATATGGCATAAGAGCACGATTCGCCCTGGCAGCAGCGCCACGTCCACCGCGTGCTGCCCATAGGCTGGGCCTATAGTTGCAGTCATACGAAACAATTGCACCGGCAACCTTCGCAGCCTGCATCGCCTCCTGCACCACGGCATAGGTACTCTCCGAGAGCGCAGAGTAAATCCCTCCCGTGTGAAACCACCGCACACCACCAGCAAAGATCGCGTCCCAGTCCACACTTCCCCGCGTCATCTGCGACACCGCGGTATGTCCACGGTCCATGCAGCCCAGTGCACCGCGCACACCAAAGCCACGCTCCAGAAGATAAATGCCGTTACGCGCCTCTATACCCAGGCCATCAAAACTTTTCCACTGCAAGTGCGCTGTCGATACACCGCCTGCACGGATCATGTCTTCCACGATATGACCGATCGCGTTATCCACCAAAGCGCTGACAATCGAGGTCCTGTGGCCAAAGCAGTGTGAAAGAGCGCGAATCACGTTGTACTCGCCGCCGCCCTCCCACACACGGAATTCGCGCACGGCACCAATGCGTCCGGCTCCCGGATCAAACCGAAGTAGAACCTCGCCAAGCGATATTGCATCCCACTGGCACTCTACAGCAGGAAGGATTGGAAGAAGCGTCATACAAATAGTTATCGCACAGACACGACGAAAGTGCTAAACCACATTTCTCCTGTGTCGGCAGCGACTTCAGTTGCTTCAAAAAAACAACAAGCAACACTCAAGAATCAGTCGGAACATACACTTATAGAAGCTACGGGCCTCGTACACCCTCTTCTAAGTCGCAGAGAATGCCGGATCGCTCATGCTCGGACACCCATTTTCGATGTGCCCGGCAAAACGACGCAGATAGTTTGTCCCTGTCAGCGAAACAGATAAGTCATACCATCCATCGCTCGCAGCCACATTCCATCTTTGCTCACAACTTCCGGGAGCAGCAATAAACGTTTTCTGCTGCTTGCCATAGGATTCAAAGTATGCAAGCGTTACAGCCTGTTCGCCGTGGTTGATGCATTGAATATAGAGCGCAAGCTCCTGCGGAATATAACTGACTGCTACCTCAATTGTTGCCGCATCCATTGCACCGCTGAATTCCCTCAAAAATCCATTAGGCCCATGCACAATCGCATGGTAAGCAGCAGTCTTCTTCTCATACTCCCAATGGTCTGCAAACTTATCACCGGAAGAGATGGCGTAACGTCGCGGTGCATCTTCCGTGCGCACGCGATCCTGAATTTGCAACGGAACGCCTACACGGCCGCGATTCTCTATCTCAATCCAGAACTTATCTTTCTCCGTGCGAGCATTTACCACCAATTCGTATGGAAGCGCACGCGCCGGGCGCCTTCCCTCTTCCTGTACCGGCATTGTCTGTATCTCAGGGGCCTGATAAGGCTTCCGTTCCGAGATTAGTGGTGCAGGCACTGGAAACGAAACAGGCTTCATCTCTTCGGTATTCTTGAAATCAAAAGCAGAAGTCAGATCGCCACACACGGCGCGCCGCCATGCACTGATATTCGTCTCTGCAATGCCAAAGCGAGCCTCCAGAAAACGAAGTACAGAAGTATGATCGAAGACTTCAGAACAGGTCCATCCGCCGCGTGTCCACGGAGAAACAATAATCATAGGCACACGCGGCCCCAACCCAATCGGCTGCAACCCATGCTCCACATATCCCGGGATCAGCGGACGGACCTCTTTCTGATAAACATCCATATTCAAAAATTCATCCGACAAACTGGCGGTCAAATCCGACGACACCATTCCCTGCGCACCCGAGTGACTACTTACTGGCGGCATCGGTGGAATTATATGATCGAACAGTCCATCGTTCTCGTCGTAGTTAAGAAACAAAGCTGTCTGAGCCCATACCTTTGGATCAGCAGTTAATGCCTCCAACACTTTGTTGATGTAATACGCTCCATCACGCGGTGAAGCTTCCGGATGTTCGGAATACTTATAAGGCGAAACAATCCACGTCACCTGCGCCAGATTGCCCGATAAAACATCCTTGCGCAGCCCTTCCAGCGTGCGGTCTGTTACGCCTTTGCGCACAAGAGCACCCTTGGGATCGGCACCCTCCTCCACCTGGTAAGCCGAGAAAAACTCCAGCGAGTTATCCGTATAGTTATCAGTCGGCGTTCCCGGCTCTCCTGTGCCTCCCTGATATACCTTCCAACTAATACCTGCGGCCTCCAGACGTTCCGGATACGTCGTCCACGTATAACCATTCGTTTTGGCACGCTCCCAAAGCCCAGGCCCATTCGCTTTATGACCCAGCCCGTTCTGCGGATCGCAGGTACCCGTCCAAAGATAAATACGGTTTGGGCATGTATTCGAATGCACCGAGCAATGGTACGCATCGCATACCGTAAAGGCATCCGCCAACGCGTAATGAAAACTCACATCCTGACGACGCAGATATCCCATCGTCAGTACATCCTGCTTATGCGTCACCCACTGGTCCCAACGCCCGTCATTCCATGCACCATGACCGCTACCCCAGCCGTGGTTTGTGCCCGCCTGAAACTCCGTCGTCTTCTTCGGATTGATGTACCATGGCAAAACATGCGAAGCCTTCGCAGAGAGGCCACGATTCTTGTACTCTTTACCATGCACCTTCGCCGCAGGCTGACGCCAGATCGACTTACCATCGGGCTGCAACGCCGGTCTTGGATCACCAAAGCCACGAACACCACGCAGCGTACCGAAGTAATGATCGAACGAGCGGTTCTCCTGCATAAGAATCACCACATGCTTCACATCCTCTATCGTTCCCGTGCGACGATCGGCAGGAATGGCAAGAGCCCTGGCAATACTCGCAGGCACCATCGCGGCACCAGCCGCCACAGTACCCATACGAAAAAACTCTCTACGTGTATGTTGTGTCATCGGATTTCGAATCGATACTAACAAACACAGTCACGCTATTCCGTAAAAAGCTGAATGAAGATCACTTATCCGTAAAATAAAAGCGACAGCCTTCAGACTGTCGCTCTTTCAAATTTACAAAACCGCTATGGAAGCAGCGCCGCACTCTCATCCAACTCTTTCTCCTCATCCGCACTCAGCGGTGTGCCTCGTCCTGTGTAGTAGCGGATCAATTCTGTTTCATGCCGACGATACGGCATTCCATCCTGGCGAAACACTTCATGAAACCAGACCGTCGGTTCCGACAACACATAAGGATGCGTCCACGAATCCCACGGGAAATACGTCTGCGTCTTACCGGCAACCAATCCCCAGTTAATCAGTGCCACATGTTCACGCTTACCAATAGGAAGCGTTCCATCAAAGGTTGAACCAGCACCGCGCGCCATATATTCCGTGCATAGAATCGGACGATGCTCTCCACGCAGTTCATGAATACGCTTCATAAACTCCTCAGGCCAACCGTAGCTATGAAATGAAACCACATCCGACTCAGCAAGCTGAATCCTCGCGGTAGCACTTCTCTTCTCCACCTGCCCCCATTGACCCTGCCACACACCGCTCGTCAAAGGCTGCATCGGATGCATCTCTCGTGCCCATGCGAATACTTTGGGTAAAAGCTCATTCACACGCTTCACCTTTGCCGCAACGTCTTCATGAAAGCGTCCATTGCCATTGTCCGGCTCGTTCCACACGTCCCATCCCAGCACGCGTTCATCCTTACCAAAAGCTTTCACAACGCCTTGCACATATGCCTTCAACTCCGGTTCCACTGCACGATTCATCAATCGCTCAGTTCCCGGCGACTGCACCCAGCCCGAATTATGCACACCCGGAATCGGTGGATGCTGCGGTCCCGAATGAGGATTCGGCTCCCAACAGCTATCAAACAGCACCAGCAGCGGACGAATATGATGTCGCGCTGCAATCTCAAGAAACTCATTCAACCGCTTCTTGAAACCTTCTGGATCAGAAAGGTAAAGCTGATCCTGCAAGAACACACGCATCGTGTTCATACCGATTCCTTCAGCCATACCGAATTCTTTATCAATCAAAGCGGGGTGAAACGTCTCCGGCTGAAACATCTCAAATTCATTGATCGCATCCGCGGGAATATAGTTCGCACCTACAAGCCACGGCTGCTTCTCGTACCACTGGTTTGCTTGCTTCTCACTCCAGCGTTGCTCTACATCCTGCGCATGAACCGCAGGCATGAGCGATATCCCAAATAACAGAACAAGCAACCGGCATAACCATTTCGTCTTCATTAGCAACCCATCTCCGAATAACGTGAATCCGACACAGGCCATCTTGATCTCAAGACAAGTGCTTATATCGCCGGAAACACTATATTATGTGAAACGCACATACTTCGTCCTGAGCGAAATAAGTCATTCGAACGGATCGAACCAGACATCATTGCCGCGATCAAGGAACACTGAAACCCCCTTTATTGTGACGTCACTTTTTTAGAAGAAGACGGCATGATGCAATTAAGAAACGCTCTTTGTACATGGTTAAAGCTACGGCCATGAAGAGTAGCGGCAACCACTGTACGCGAAATGCGTGTGTCGGCGATGCGCACATATTGGCAGTCCGGGTTCGTTTTAACCGCCATCTCCGGAACGAGCGAAATACCTACACCAGCGGCCACCATGCCCAGCAGGCTGCTTAATTGGCCGCTCTCAAATGCAATGTTCGGTGTAATGCGCGCACTAACACAAGCCGAGATGCTTAAATCGCGAAAGCAATGACCATCTCGTAACATGACGAATGGTTCGCCGCGCAATTCTTTTAGTGCAACGGATTGCTTCAGTGCAAGTGGATGATCCTTTTTGAGGGCGACATAAAGCGGTTCTTTCCCCAGCGGAATAATGTCCAGGTCTTTATGCCTCAACGGAAGCGCAAGAATAGCCACATCGATGGAGAGATCGCGTAGACCTTCAATCAGAGTTGGGGTTATCTCTTCCACAATACGCAATTTTGCCTCAGGAAACCTTTTGACAAACCTTGTGGTGTAAGCGGGCATTCTATAGGGAGCAATCGTGGGTATAACTCCTACAGCAACCTTGCCCGCCATGTCCCTGATTTTATTTGCCACACTGGCTCGCGCCAGTTCCAACTGGCTGAGGATTGTTCGTGCATGCGGCAGAAATGCCATCCCAGCTTCCGTTAGCTGAATACGTCGTCCGAGCCGATCGAATAGTTTAACGTCCAGTTCTTCTTCCAGCTTTTGAATCTGCTGCGAAAGCGACGGTTGCGCAATTTTGCATATCTCCGCAGCGCGGCTAAAACTGTTCGTTTCTGCCACGGCACAGGCATAACGGAGTTGATGAACTTCCATAGTTATTTCCTATTCCTGGAATATACATTCAGTATTTCCCCTATACATCTCCATGATGCTACATTGAACTCCGTTGAGGAAAGCGGACGAAAGCCATCTTCAGAGAACGATCCAACTCGCACTGATATTTACAAAACATCTACATCAGGTTCATTCAAAACAGGCATAAAAATCAGATCACTGAAATCGAAATAAAGATGGGAAGCGAAAATCCCATCACAAACAAAAATCTGCAAAGCAGGAATCGGGAGGAAGCAGCATGTCGAGCGAAGCAAAATGCCCATTTCATCAATCAATTGGACAAGGGCCAACAAACTTTGTGGCAGGTCAGGGTACGTCCAACCAGGACTGGTGGCCTAACCATTTGAAGCTCGGCATGCTTCACCAGTATTCGAATCTATCCAACCCCATGGATCAGGAATTCGACTATGCGGCAGCATTCAATAGCCTTGATTACAGCGCAGTCAAGAATGATCTGCGTGCGGTTATGACCACCTCGCAGGATTGGTGGCCTGCCGATTTCGGGCATTACGGCCCACTTTTCGTTCGCATGGCATGGCATAGCGCCGGAACCTATCGTATCGCTGACGGACGTGGCGGTGCAGGTCAAGGGCTGCAACGTTTTGCACCATTGAATAGCTGGCCTGACAATGTAAGTCTGGATAAAGCGCGGCGTCTGCTCTGGCCGGTAAAGCAGAAGTACGGCAATAAAATCTCGTGGGCTGACTTATTGATTCTCGCTGGCAATGTGGCACTGGAATCCATGGGCTTCAAGACCTTTGGCTTTGCAGGCGGACGTGAAGATGTGTGGGAACCGGCGCAGGACGTCTATTGGGGTAACGAGACAACCTGGCTTGGCGGTGACAAGCGTTACGGTAAAGGTGGCACCGCGACTCTTCCTGCGAATGCTGAAATTCATGCAACGGAAACCGACCGTACAAGCGAAGGAACTAACCAGCGTCTTCTTGAAAACCCACTTGCTGCTGTACAGATGGGTTTGATCTATGTGAACCCGGAAGGTCCTGATGGCAATCCTGACCCTATTGCGTCAGCACACGACATTCGCGAAACCTTTGGCCGCATGGCTATGGACGACGAAGAAACTGTCGCACTGATTGCAGGTGGACATACCTTCGGCAAGACACACGGCGCAGGTCCCGCAGATAATGTTGGCCCCGAACCAGAAGCCGCTCCCATTGAAAACCAGGGGCTAGGATGGAAGAGCACGTTTGGTACAGGTGTAGGCGCCGATGCCATTACCAGCGGTTTGGAAGTAACCTGGACTACAAAGCCAACACAGTGGAGTAATGAATTTTTTGAACACCTTTTTGGCTATGAATGGGAGTTGACCAAGAGTCCCGCCGGCGCACATCAGTGGAAACCCAAGAGCGATGCTGGCGCGAACACCATACCTCACGCATACGATGCATCGAAGAAGATTACGCCAGGCATGCTTACATCGGATATTGCGCTCCGTTATGATCCTGCATACGAAAAAATCGCTCGACGTTTCTATGAGCACCCGGATGAATTTGCAGAGGCCTTCGCGCGAGCCTGGTATAAGCTGACACATCGTGACATGGGGCCACGTGCGTGCTATCTTGGCCCGGAAGTACCTGCTGAAGAACTTATCTGGCAGGACCCAATTCCGATTCTCAACCACAAGCTGGTTGACAACAATGATGTAAGTGCCATTAAGAATGCAATTGCGGATTCTGGTCTTACTATTCCTGAACTTGTATACACCGCATGGTCTTCAGCTTCCACCTTCCGCGGTTCCGATAAACGCGGGGGAGCCAACGGTGCGCGTATCCGCCTGGAACCGCAGAAGAACTGGGAGGTTAACCAGCCCGAGCAGCTTGCACGAGTACTTTCCGTCCTGGAAAATATTCAAAACGACTTCAACGGAAAACTTGCTAGTGGCAAAAAGATATCGCTTGCCGACCTGATCGTGCTTGGTGGCAATGTAGGTATTGAAAAAGCTGCGAAAAATGCAGGACTGGATGTGACGGTTCCCTTTACTCCCGGTCGCATGGATGCAACACAGGAACAGACAGACATAGAATCCTTCTCTGTACTCGAACCAGTCGTCGATGGTTTCCGTAACTATGTAAAGGGTCAATATGCGATTCCATCCGAGGCATTATTCCTGGATAAGATCCAATTATTAACACTGACTGCACCGGAGATGACAGTCCTCGTCGGCGGCTTGCGCTCTCTCAATGCAAACTATGGCGGCAGCCAGCATGGTGTATTCACCTCCCGTCCTGAATCATTGACGAACGATTACTTTGTCAATCTTCTGGATATGGCAAACGAATGGAAGCCGATTCAAAACGGTAGCGAACTGTTTGAGGTTCGCGACCGAAAATCCGGACAGGTAAAGTGGACGGCAACCCGGGCGGACCTGATTTTCGGTTCTAACTCTCAACTCCGCGCACTTGCCGAAGTTTACGGCAGTGATGATGCTCAACAGAAATTCGTGAACGACTTCATCGCAGCCTGGACGAAGATCATGAATCTCGATCGATTTGATGTAAAGTAACAAGAGTGCAGATATACATTCGCCCACCTTAATTGTTCAGGTGGGCGAATATGTATCTGCACTTTGATTTAAATAAGTCCAAGTAAGTTTCCTGCACATTGAAAGATCGCAAACATACCTTATCTCTTATTTTTCATCTCGATGCATCGAAGGCTGTGCCGGTGACAAACCCTCATTACTTATAGCTGAAAGATGTTTTCTGCTCCCAACACGCTGTGCATGGTAAATCCCCTTGTGTCCTGAAAAAAGATAACTTACAACACACGCAATACCTGCAAACGCTCCGGCCTCAGCACCGAAAAGCTCAAAGGCCATAAATGTGGATGCAAGGGGTGTATTGGCAGCACCGGCAAAAACTGCAACCAATCCCATACCCGCCAACAATGAGGGTGAAAGTGGTATCAGTTGTGACAGAGCATTGCCGAGCGTTGCACCAATATAAAAAAGTGGCGTTACTTCACCACCTTTCAATCCCGATCCCAATGTGACAGTAGTAAATAAAAATTTGCCAACAAAATCATAAGGAGCAAGTCTTGCTTGAAAGGCCATAGCAATCGTCGATAATCCAAGGCCAAGGTAACGCGAAGTGTGTGCATACCCCAAACCGAATACGGCAACTGTAACAACAAGCCCACCAGCAAACGGACGCAGTTCAGGCCGTGCGATAAAACGCCGCAAGGTACATGAAATAAGATGTGTCGTTCTGGCAAAAGCCATTCCAATCAGTCCAAAGACAATGCCTGCTAGAACAGCCAGCAGCATGCTGCGTACGCTCAGCGCAGGTATATCCACAACACGGTAGGTCGCATGCTGAATACCAGGCAGCACCCGCGCAATCGTTCGTGTTGTCAGGTCGCCAATGAAGGCAGCCAAAAAACATGGAGCTATAGCGTCATAACTGAACCTGCCGATCCACAATACCTCCATGCCGAACACGGCACCCGCCAGAGGCGTACCGAATACAGAACCAAATCCTGCACTTATGCCTGCCATCAGCAGAGTTTTTCTATCGGAATGTGACATGCGAAGCGGCCGCGACAACTGGTCTGCGAGCGAAGCTCCAGTTTGCAGCGCAGTTCCCTCACGTCCTGCGGAACCGCCAAAGAGATGGCTGACGAAAGTGCCGATAAGGATAAGTGGTGTCATCCGTACAGGAATCACATCCCGCGGGTTATGAATCTCATCCAGGAGCAGGTTGTTTCCACCTTCAACCTTTTCGCCTAGATAGCGATACATTATGCCCACCAACCACCCAGCCGGTGCGAGCAAAAGAATCAGCCATGGATGTAATTCACGCAACGTCGTTGCCAGAGTCAACGAAGCAAGCAGTATAGCCGATGCAGTTCCAGCCATTACGCCCACATACAAAGACACAGGTATCCAGCGAACAAATTCGAATAAAGAAGAAAACTGTTCTTTAAGGAATATCGAAAAGATTTTTTTGGACAAAGCCCCTCCTACAGGATGTAGGAGTCATCAGCAACCAGATCGTCGATCCGGGCATTCAGGCGAACCCCATCGCCTTTCAAATTATGAAACTACGATAGCGTACACAAAAGAGAGCGTCAATATTGATTATTTCCACGTCTCGCAGAGAAAAGAGAGCCTCCGGAAAGTGGCTCTCTTTTCTCTGCATGCTCTTTAATTTTAGTTTGTAATAACAAACACATTGGTTGATCGTTGAATGCCACCGCTGGTTGCAGTGAGGGTTGCAGAATACGCGGGATAACTTCCACTACCGCAGCCGGAAAGCGATGTAGTTACCAGTGCCGATCCGATCAACAGCAATAGCGTTAAAAGCAGGTTGCGCCCGGAGCGGCGCATCCTTGAAGCCGCAGTGAACGGCAGCAGGATCAGCCCTAGTACAATCCAAGAACCTTTGCGACCAAGAGCGAACGGCTCCCTGCTTGCAGAAAAGGTCGCAGGCATTTTAATGGTTACGGTTATGCTCTGTGAACCCGCATCCTGTGCCAGTGAAACCTGTGAGAAGGTCGCGGTCGCTCCTGCCGTTCTAAGTGGACCTGACCAATCGAATGTAACTACACCTGGATACAGTGGACCCACTGGCGATACCTGGAAAGTATATGTTCCCGTATCACCTTTATTGATCGTAGTTCTGTCTGTCGAACCTGTTACCGTGAAATCCGTGGCAGCCACAATGTTAATCGACAGGTTGTTGTTAGACGGAGCAAAGTTATTTGCTCCTGTATCTGGCCCCGAATAGTAAGCACTTATTGTGTGCGCTCCCAATGCAAGCGATGCATTCGAATAAGTGGCTATACCATTCGTCAGAGGGAATGTACCCAACAATGTTTGGCCATCGTAGAAAGTCACATTCCCTGTCGGCACAATGTTTTTCGCTGTTGGAGAAGCAACCCTTGCTGTAAGTGTCAGCACTCCTGCCTGGCTTACGGTCATAGCGCTCGCCGTCAGCGTTGTGGTCGTGGGGGCCTGCGTTACCCTCAACGAGGTCTGTGATGTTGCCGTCGCGTAGTTCTGGTTATCTGTCGGCGTAAACGTCACAGTTAATGGATAGGTACCCGCATTGAACAGGGTTCCCGCCGCAGGGTTATAGGCAAAGTTTCCCGGAACAGATGCCGTTGCATTCAACTGAGTTGAACTAAGCGCAGTACCATAAGAAATAGGCGCAGGAGAATTCCACGTAATTACGGGAACCGCCTGTATGACTGTAAGTGTTCCAGAACCACTGCCCTCCGCGTAAATATCATCGGCGGCTTCAACTACGGTGAATGCGTATGTGCCGACCTTCAGTGCAAAGGCAGGGATCGAAATCGTGCATGTTCGTATACCTGCCGCGGCAGAACAAGTTGCAGCATAGGTATTGCTACCAACTGTAAAGGTCACCGCACCGGTTGGGATCCCACCGGTATAAGTGATCGTCGCAGATATCTGTCCGCCAGTGTATGGAATGGAAGGATTGCCGGCATTAATATCTACATCCGCTCCAATTCCCTCTCCCGTCAGCGGAATCACCTGCTGCGCACCGGGCACGTTTAAAGCATCATCGGTGTGAATTACTTTACCCGAGACAGGACCTTTCGCTATCGGCGTAAAGCTGATCGAATCTGTACAGTTTGTCGCAGGGGCAAGTGTTTTGGCGCTGGACGACGACGTTAACTGCGGGCAACTTGTGCCTGCATCCAGAGCAAAATCTTGCGGTGACACACTCGGATTATTGCCCGCTGATGGCACTACAAAAGTAAGCGGTGCATTGCCATTGTTCGCAATTATCACAGTCTGCGGATTACTGGTTCCACCAATCGGCATCTGTCCAAAATCCAACTTGGGCGGTGTGGCCAGTGGAACCATCTTCACCGCAAAATCTTTATTCGATGCCACAAAGATGTTGTCCTGCCCATCAATCGCCAGGCCCCAGGGATAGTTGAATTCATTCTTTTGTGGAAGCAGTTCTGAAACCGGCCAGGTAGACGGATCGGCACCAGCAACGGGAGTTATCTGGGACACCCTGTATCCACCGCGCTCCGCTACAAAAATAGTTCCGCTGCTATCCACAGCAATACCGAAGACGTCATAAGGAAACCAATCGCCAACCTGCTCAATCACCGTCGGAGCCGGCGAAGCCGGTGCAACGATCTCTTTCAGGATTTGGCTTCCAGTATCCGCAACAAAAAGATTGCCGTCGCTATCGACAGCAATCCCTGCGGGATGACTAAAGTCGTTGGAAATGATCACAGGTGCAGCGGGCGAGATGGAGCCATTGACTGCTGCAATCTCATAGACCTCACTACCACCAAAATTCGTTACAAAGATATTTCCCGCACCATCTATCGCAATTCCGTAGGGTTTAAGGAATCCATCGGCAATCGTAATCACCGCTGAACTGGCTGAAACAGAACCGTTGACCGCAACAACCTCATACACGTTATTGCCACAATAATCCGTAACAAAAACATTGCCACTTCCGTCTACAGCCACGGCATCGGGACAAATATTCGTGCCGCCCGGCAAAGTGACAAGTTGAGAATTGGAGTTGATCGAGCCGTTTACAGCCACGATCTTCTTAACAACCCCACCTGCTTGATCCGTGACATAGACATTCCCATTTCCGTCTATGGCTATACCTTCAGGATCTCTAAAGTTGCTAGTGAGGATACTTGCGTTATTAGGAAAAGAATTCGTCAGCGGCGGGAAGGTTACAAGCGGTCCGGTGCCCGTACCGTAAATATTCGCGGAAGCAAGAGGATACCCCGCACCATCCATCAACTGCACGGCACCACGCCGCAGACCGGGCGCCGTTGGCTTAAAGACAACATTCACCGTGCAGATATCGCCTGCGTTATACGAGTGCCCTGCCACACATTGAGTGGCAAGCTGGGCTGGATCAGCCTGAAAATCCTTATTCTCCGCTCCCAGGATAAAGACCTTGTACGGAGTCGTCCCCAGTGTTGCGGGCATGTTGAACTGGAAAGTTACAGGCGTAGCTGGACTTGAACTGCCAACCGCCGTCTGCGGAAACCCTGGTGGTGCATTCTGCGACACAATATCCGCAGCCCTTGCGACGGGCATATTGTTACTACCGCCACCATTCGTAATCGCGTGGACAGAACTAGCAGCGGTAAGAGAACGTGGAGCAGCCTTTGCTGCAAGCGGAGATCCCACGGCAAGCAACACAGCAAAGACAATCAGCTGAGTAAAACGCCCAAACGGGCACGAATTCGGGTTCACGGCCCCTCCAAAACAGCGAACTGGAACAAGACAAACAGGGGAGGTTCCCACTTCTATATCTGTCTGTTTCTATTAACGGCAATTGTCCTAACTCGGCTACAGGAAAAAAGTTGCGGCCGAATCTGCATTCTAGCGATGCGCCGATGAATGTGACAGGATTTTACCGGCCAAAGCCAAGGTCGATCAATGAGAATATCTTTGTTTTTCCACCCTTCCCCGATCACACCAAAATACGAACGCAACACCTTCCCCATTTTCGATAGCTGTTCGAGCATGCCGCCAGCCGGAGACAGTCCTTCCCCTCTCCCTTCGTTCCATGATCACACCCGTTATTTCTATGGATACAGCCTGGTCTTGGATACTCCCGATGCTGCATGGAGGAAAGCGTTTGATACGTCTCAATTTAACGTACAGGACAGCCCAGAAGTCTCTATGGCACAATGGCTCTTCCATTACGGAGGTCGTATTGACGGATTCCCTGTTAAGCATTGATCGAGAGACGGAAGAAATCTCTACGAGCTACATCCGCGAAGAACTGACTCGCATTCTCGAACACCCTGCGTTCCGGCAAAGCGAACGCTCTTCAAAGCTTCTGCGTTATCTAGTGAAGACATCCCTGGCCGCCGATGCGGCCCCTTTAAAAGAACGCACCATCGGATACGAAGTCTTCAATCGCGCCGCCGGATACGACACCTATTCCGATCCGGTTGTTCGCAACGCGGCTTCCGACCTGCGCAAAAGACTGCGGCAGTACTATCACGAAACGACGCGCCCCTACCTGCGCATGGAACTGCCCAACGGCCGTTACCTGATGGAGTTCCATCCGGTTGAAGCGGAACTGACCTTACCCGACACAGGTTCCTCCGAAATCCCCTTCCCCATTACTGTGGACGATACTCCGATCGTTCCGCCCATAGCATCGGCGGAGACAGCCATGGCATCCAGCCCAAAGCTGCCGTTCCGCATGGCCTATCTGGCTTCAGCCGCCAGCATCCTGATTGTTCTTATCGGGTTCGCATATGTTTCTCATCGCTATGCAAATCGCAACATCTTCTGGGATGCAGCCCTGAACAATTCCGGACCTATCCTTGTTTCGGTTGGCGTGAACAAGCAGGCCGAGGCGCTCCATCCTGGACTCCACATGTTTACGCTGGCCAACATGATCGCGTACAGCAAAGTCGCGACTCTTCTGAATCGACATAAACGCAGCTTTGAGATGAAACCAGACATGGAAACCAATCTGGAAGACCTGCGACATGGGACTGCAATTCTGATCGGAAGACCGTCGAACATCTGGGCGACACGCCTTTTCCCCAGGATGCGTTACCAGTTTGGTCGAGATGAGCCCTCGAAAACCAACTACATTTACGACACCGAACACCCGCAGGTTCGCTGGGAGGTTCCTCAGGGAACAATAAATGGAGAGGACTATGCGCTCGTAATCAGTGCAACCAGTCCGGTTACCGGAGAAAGGGTTATCCTGATCGGCGGAATGGGAGGACATGCAACCGCTACCGCAGCAGAGTTCGTAAGCGATGATCGCTATCGTTCCACTCTGAATAATCTGCTTCGTGATCCCAAGCACCCGAATATCGAAGTCGTTCTGAAGGCACCCGTCGTGGGAGGGATTGCCGGTTCTCCAAGCATCATCACAACTCACACCTGGTAGATAGCTTTCCCTCATCTCCATCAAGAGCAACACCCGCTATCTACGACAGCGGGCATTCCTGTGCGAAAACTTCTCCATGATTCACACCGGCACGCTGATTCTCCCACCAGCCGCGCTCAACGAACGTCTTGCCCCTGCTTGTTCATAGGCTGACATTTTGTTCCAGCCAACAACACATCCCAGACGAGACGGATTCCAGTCCAGACAGCTTTTCGCATATGAAAAGCCATAGATGTCTCTTGTTTCCCAGCATATTTGACCTGATTTAGGGTGACAGTGCAGCATCGTGCTATCTCGATGCTGCATAACGCTTGTTCATCGCCTATTCAAAAGCTAAGGGTAGTTGGGTTCCCCAAGCAGTCGGTTCGCGGTTGCGTACGATCCGTGCAATTGAAAACCGGTTCTACTCCATTAGGCCAATGACCAGGCATCGTCCTGCGATGCCGGAGGAAGTAAGGCATGAACAAGACAAAGACCCTGGTCTCAGGGGCACTTCTATCACTCGCTGCAAGTGCGGTCCTCATCGCACCTGCCGGAGCACAAAACTCAACTGCCGACATTCTTGGCAACGTGACCGATCCCACCGGCGCCACCCTGCCAGACGCAACCGTAACCCTGACTGACAATGCCACGCACATTATCACCACCCAGAAGACGAATGACTCCGGTGCATTCGATTTCAACAACCTGAACCCCGGCCACTACACTCTGACCATCTCGATCCAGGGATTCCGGTCTGTCACCAATCCTGACGTTGAGGTCGTCGTAGGCGACCGTCGTCGTATCGACACGAAGATGACACTCGGCGAAACAACCGAGACAGTACAGGTGAACACTTCGTCCACAGCTGCTCTTAAGACAGACGACTCTTCGGTATCGCAGTCAGTGTCCGAGGCTGCCGTTCAGAACCTTCCGCTCAACGGCCGCAACTACACCCAACTCACCCAGATTGTAGCCGGAGCGAACGAAGGCTCCACCAGCGCCATCGGCAGCGGCAACCGTCCGGACGACCGCCGACAGGGCACCTCTGTTTCAGTCAACGGACAGAGCGAAGCCCAAAACGACCAGCAGATTGACGGCCTGGATAACAACGAGCGCGTGGTGGGATCAGTGGGCGTTCGCCCTTCCATCGACTCCATCCAGGAAGTCAAGCTGATGACGAACTCGTTTTCAGCTTCGGCTGGTCGCTCCGCCGGAGCAGTCATCAACGTCATCACCAAGCGCGGAACCAATAGCTTTCATGGATCGCTGTATGAGTATCTGCGCAACGACGTTCTGAACGCATACGCTTATCAGTTCGGTGCAACCAATCCCAAACCGAAGTTACGCCAGAACCAGTTCGGCGGCAGCATCGGCGGCCCCATCTGGAAGGACCACACCTTCTTCTTTGCCGACCTGGAGATGTTCCGACTGGTAAAAGGTGGCGTGCCAACGAATGTCGTGATCCCTACCCTATATGAGCAGCAGCACCCGGGCGACTTCTCTGACGCCATCCCTGCTGCGGGTTGCACAACACAACAGCCTGATCCCACCAAGCAAACCACCGGTTGCGCTTACGATCCAACTGGAAAACCTTACCCCGGCAACATTATTCCGACCAGCGCAATCGACCCAATTGGTGCACTCTACTTCCAACTCTACCCTGCGCCAAACTCCGGCAGGAATCAGTATGTCGGCTCGCGCGTCGGCACACAGAACTCCACTGTGTACGACTTTCGCATCGACCACAAGCTAACAAGCAACGATTCCATTTACGGTCGCTATTCCGTAAACAGCGTCGATACGTTCACCGCGCCGACCTCATTGCCAATCACAAAACTGCTGGGTATGACGATCGATCCACAGGGCGGTGGCCAGCCAGGCCAGTCGCCGATCACCGCGCGTAACATCCAGCTGAACTACACCCACACGTTCACACCGCGTCTTCTGATGTTGATCGGTGCGGGCTATACCTACATCAACATTCTCTCGAACCCCACGAACCATGGGTTGAACCCGAACACTGCGTTCGGGCAACCGGGCATTAACTTTGACCAGTACACCTCTTCGCTCGGTCCGGTTTCGCCTTCGGGTGGAACAGCATTGGGCGTTGGTGGCTCGTTCGTTCCACTGCAATACAAGGACAACACCTACCAACTCAGCGGAACCATCTTCTATTCCATCGGCAACCATTCGCTCTCCATCGGCGCAGCCGATATCGAACGCCAGGCACTGAACCAGCAGAACAACCGAGGCGAAGGCCAGTTCGAATTCCAGGCTGGCTATCCCGGTTTGCTCACCGGCATCTTCTCGGCAGCTTCACGCAACAACAGTCTTGTGCCACCGAACTATCGCACCTGGGAACCAAGCGTCTTCTTCCAGGACGACTGGCACGTAATGCCCAAGGTGACCCTGAACATGGGTATCCGTTATGACGTGTACACCCCCTATACCGAAGTACGCGATAAGATCGCAAACTTCGACAGGATACAGGGCAAGCTGATCCAGGCGAATGTTGACGGTGTGTCTCGCACCGCCAACATTAAGACGGACTACCACGGCATACAGCCACGCTTCGGCCTTGCCTACACGATCACGCCGAATACGGTAATCCGCGCAGGCTTCGGCATGAGCTTCTTCCCCACAAACTTCCAGAGCCAGTTCAACCTGAAGACACAGCCATTTGTACAGACCTACGGACCATGCAGCTCGCTCTCCTGCCCTGCTGGTTTCACGCGGTTGAAGGATGGCCTTCCGGTTCCGGGGCAGGTCTCTGCCGAACTTACCAGCCCCACCTGCGTGGCATCGCCCACCCAGCAATGCTTCCCGTTCTCCATTCCGTCCTCCATGGACTTCAACTATCGCAACGGTTATCTGGAACAGTTCAACCTGACACTGCAACAACAGATCGGCGAACAGACCTCACTAACTGTTTCGTACGTGAGCAATCTCGGACACCATCTTGCTCGCAGCCAGAACGACTACAACCGTATTCCCTACCTGAATACGCTGAGCAACAACACTCCCATCACCTCCGGAATTGCCACTGACGTTTCACCGGCGCAGAAGGCTCGCCGCTATTACGCGCAATTGCCGAATGTAACGACCATCTACGTGAACACCAGCGATGCAAGCATCAACTATCACTCGCTGCAGGCAACCTACGCCGGTCGTTTGAAGTATGGTCTTGGATTCAACACCAACTACACCTGGGCGCACGAACTGGACAACAGCGCGCAAGGCCAGTTCGAAGCAACACAGAGTTACACCGAGTACGGCAACGGCTCCAACGACATTCGTAACCGCGTTGTCGTCACGGCGTTCTGGGCACCTGAATTTGGCGGCTCCAGCAGCGGTCTTCGTGGGCAGTTGGTAAAGGGCTGGCGCATCAACCTTCTCAATGCATATGCGGCAGGACAGCCATTCACCGTAAACAACGCAAGAAACGAGAGCGGCACCTCTCCGGGTGGTGGCGCAGATCGCGCAAACGTTTTCGGCAATCCTTTCTCGGATGTGCCTAAGGGGTTCTACTTCAACCCCGCGGCATTCCAGGAAGCGGGTCCCGGAACACTCGGCAACCAGCGTCGCGGTCAGTACAAGTCGCCTGCGTATCGTCATCTGGATGTCTCACTCTTCAAGGACTTCCCGGTGCGCGAATCAATGAAGTTCTCCTTCCGTGCAGAGCTGTTCAATGTGCTGAATCAGGCGAATTTTGCCGCTCCCGCAACCGGAATTAATACACCCAGCACATTCGGAAAATTGAATGCGCTCAGCCTGAACTACACACCGCGCGTCGCGCAGTTTGCCTTACGGTTTGAGTTCTAGTACAAGGGACAGCCAGTATGAAGGCTTCATACCGGCTGACGGAAAACTCTCTCTCCAAACGGATGTTCTCCGGGTCTGCGCGCTCACCTCAACGCGCAGACTTCTTTCTCAGTTCCCCGGCACTGACCAGTGCTTTCGCTTCCGACATGGGAGGAATCTTTGAAACGAATCATGCTTTCGCTTTGCGTTGCCGCTTCTCTCGCAACGCTATCTATTGGCGAGCGGTGTGTGCTCGCACAGGAGCAGGCACCCGCTCCAGCAGCGGGACGTGGACGCGCCGCCGCAGACGCACAGCCCGCACGACGCCTCACCTCATTCCCCACGCGCGAAAAAGCCCCTCAGGAAGTGCTCGATCGCGGCAAGGCGCAATTCGGTATCAGTTGCGCATTCTGCCACGGTTCCGACGCAGGTGGCGGAGAAGTCGGCCCCAACCTGAAGCGTTCCGGCGTAGTGCTTGAGGATAAAGACGGCGAACTGATCGAGCCCATTGTTCATGGCGCCAGACAGGACATGGGCATGCCGCGCATCGACTTGACATCGGCACAGGTAAAAGATATCGCCGCATGGCTGCACAGCCTTGCCGTCACCAGCCGCACCGATCCGAATGCGGAAAAGATCAACATCGTTGTAGGCAACGCCGACGCGGGAACGCAGGCATTTCAACAGCGTTGTGCTTCCTGTCATTCGGCAACAAATGATCTGCAAGCGTTCGGTTCAAAGTTTAACGATCCGAAAGCATTGCAGCAGTGGTGGATGATGCCCGGCAGCGGCGGCGCACGCGGAGCCGTTGCCCGTGTTCCACAAGGGCTTCACCTCACGCCTGCAACAGTCACAGTCACCGGCAAGGACGGGCACAAAATCGAAGGCAAACTGTTGAGGCTCGATGACTATTACGTTCGTATGCAAACCCAGGACGGAGCAAAGACCATCGACCGCTCCACGGCAAGCGTCGTCGTGCACGATCCATTGCAGCCGCATAAAGACCTGCTGAAGAAGCTCTCCGATAACGAGATTCACGACATCACGGCATACCTGGTGACCCTGAAATGAAAAAGTTCGCAAAGCTGATTGCAGCCACCCTGTTCTGTTTGCCCACCGTTGCCGCCACGGCGCAATATCTTGATCCGGCACAGTTACTCAAGCCTGACACGAATTCGTGGCCAACCTATTCCGGCGACTACACCAGCCGCCGCTACAGCACTCTGAATCAGATCAATCAAAGCAACATCAAAAACCTCTCGCTCGCATGGAGCACACGCGTTGCTACCGGAGCCATCTCACCAGCTGGTGCACCACCTGTAATTCAAGGTGGTGAAGGCACGTTAAGTGCAGGCGGAGGCGGCGGTGTCGATCGAGGCATCCGTGGCGCCATCCTGCAAGTAGATGGTGTTCTGTTTGCAACCGCACCTGACAACGCATGGGCCATCGACGCACGCACAGGACAGGAGTTGTGGCATTACTTCTGGAAGACCAAAGGCGGCACCCATACCAGCAACAAGGGAATGGCCATATGGCACGACCGCCTCTACATGGAGATGGCCGACGATTTCCTCGTTTGCCTCGATGCAAAAACAGGCAAGGAAATCTGGCACAGAACAATCGCCAGCTTTGACAAGCAGTATTTCTCCACCATGGCTCCCGTCGTCGTTGGCAATCACCTACTGATTGGAACCGGCGACGATCTGGATGAACCAGGTTTCATTCAATCTGTAGATCCTGAAACAGGCGATCAGCAATGGATCTTCTATACCGTTCCGATGAAGAAAGGCGATCCGGGAGCGGAAACATGGGCCAGCATTGATGCCTCATCACACGGTGGCGGTAATGTGTGGGTTCCAGGCGCATACGATCCCGAAACGCATCTGTATATCTTCGGAACCGGCAATCCCACCGCAGCCTACACCTCGCAGCTTCGCGGCGCAGGCGACAACCTCTACACCTGCTCGCTGGTTGCCTTGAATGTCGATACCGGCAAGATGGTCTGGCACTACCAGAGTTCTCCGCACGACACGCACGATTTCGACTCCGCGCAGACACCCATCCTGATCGACGGCACATGGGAAGGCAAGCCTCGCAAACTGATTCTCTCCGCTGCGCGCAACGGCTACTACTTCACGCTCGATGCACACACAGGAGAACATCTCGTCACAGGCAAGCTGTCCAAGGACAACATCAACTGGTCCAAGCCTGAACTCGATAAGAACGGCGCTCCCATCCACGATCCGGCCAAGGATTACCATATCGGCGGCGCGCTGGTGAACGGTTCTGTAACGAATTTCCCACCACCGGCATACAGCCCGGAGACAGAGTTGATGTACGTGTCCACCTCGGACAACCAGCACATGGTCTACCTCACCACGACAGATCCTCGTGGAGCAATGGGTCTCGGCGGTATCCAGGAAGTGCAGACGGTGAACTACGGTAGCTACCTCACTGCTATGGATTACAAGACAGGAAAGATCGCGTGGCAGCACAAGTACGACGGTGCTGGAAGCTCTCCCGGCGGAGGCCTTAGCGGTTTGTTGGTGACAGCAGGTAAACTTCTTTTCGCCAATGATCCCAATGGAAACTTTGTTGCGTTCGATCCCGCCAACGGCAAGCCTCTATGGCACTCCGCGATTGGAGGTACCAGCTGGCCGGAGACATACATGCTCGACGGCCACCAATACATACTCGTAGCTGCCAACGACCAGATCTATTCCTTCCGCATGAATTAACACTTTGGGGCCATTCCCTTGAAGCGGCGGCCATGTCGCCGCTTCTACGCCAACCACTTCAACACAAGGAGCTGACCTTCCATGACGAATTACTCACGGCGTGATTTTGCCAAGCTGGCCGCAGCCGGTATTGCTACAGCCTCGCTACCAGCACAGTCGCTGTTCGCTCAATCAAAACCTGACTCTAAGTTCGGCGGCGTACAGATCGGCGTGATCACTCCATACAGCTATCACAACATGCCCAATGACGCGGAATCATTATTGAAGTACATGGTGCGCGACGGCATCTCTGCAACGGAGATTCAATCGCCGCCGGTGGAAGAATGGGCAGGCGCACCAAAGGCTCCTCAGCCAACAGGTGCACCGCGCCAGGCAGCCGGCCCCACTGTGGGAGCACCACGCCAGAGACCTGCACTAACACCTGAGCAGGTTGCAGCAGCCAAGGCACGCGCCGAAGCCATGACCAAGTGGCGTCTGGCCACACCGATGAGCAAGTTCGAACAGTTCCGCAAGATGTACAACGATGTGGGTGTCAGTATCTACGGCTTCAAACTCGGCCTCACAATGGACATGCCCGATGCAGAATTCGACTATGCATTTAACGTCTGCAAAGCGCTGGGAGCGGATCAACTGACCATGGAGATGCCGGACGGAAACTCGGCGTTGACGAAAAAAATCGGCGAGTTCGCATCGAAGCACAAGGTATGGGTCGGCTATCATGCACACTTACAGGCCACACCGACCACCTGGGATGAAGCCATGTTGCAATCGCCCTACAACGGCATCAACCTCGACATCGGTCACTACACCGCCGCAGGCAACAAGGATCAACTCGAATTCGTTCGCAAGCACCACGACCGTATTACGAGCATGCATCTGAAGGATCGCAAATCCCGTGAAAACGGCGGACAGAATATGCCGTGGGGACAGGGCGACACACCGATCAAGGAAGTCCTGCAACTAATGAAGAAGGAAGGCTACCACTTCCCTGCCACCATCGAGCTGGAGTATGCCCCACCAGAAGGCTCCGATTCAGAAAAGGAAGTACTGAAGTGCCTCGCGTACGCAAAGGCAGCCTTGGCATAAATCAAAGTACATAGACCAAAGCGAAAACAACTATCAACTTATTCGCAGTAGAGACAGATATGTGGTGGCAGACTACAAGCATAGCTTGTCTTAGCCTGCCACCACGTTGTTATTGAACTATGCGCGTCATCATTCTCCATGGCTTACACCAACCAAACAGTTATTTGCTGCACGTTTGAATGTGCATTTTCTGCCGTCAGATCCATCAACACAATATCTGGAAAATCTTCCTCATACGCCCGCAACGCGTAGACTCCATTTGAAGAGAGTCACAGGCCTCATTGTTGACATCAGGAAGATGCTTATCCACGGCCAGACATATGGTTTTACGAACTGAGCAGGGATAATCTTGACCGTGTGGCCCGATGCCTGAAGCTTGCGTGCCAGCCACTGTGATCCTGGACAGCTCTCCATACCGATAAGCGCTGCCGGAGTGTTCGCGAAATGGACGAGCAATCGATCCGCGGCAACGCCGTAGTTGTGCTGAAGGATGCTGCGACAACGTACAAGGTGGACACCGATGCCATCGGTCGCAAGGTGCGGCAAGAGTTCGCCGCCAAGGCGAAGGCAAAGAAGACGGTGCAACCAGCCGTCGAGAACGCAACGAAAGCGGCCTAAAGCCAATCATCTGAGGGGTGGTAAACCCAACCGCCTCTCTTCTTGCACGAAAAAAATTAGCGCATAGAAAAATGAGGCCCGCGCCTTTAGCGCGGGCCTCATTTGGCAACGGAAGGAAGATTTTCACTTGCCATTGCCAATGGAAAAGTATTCCAAGCTGCTAAGCCTTGACCAGTATGCCGAGCTGAGTCAGGCAAGTTGCGCCGTCGTCCAGCCCCATCTCTTGGACGATCTTTCCGTCTTTCAGCTTCAACACGGTGGTTCCCGTGAAGTGCATCTTCCTGCCGCTGTTCGCAGGCAAAGAGCCCATCAGAAAATCGCTGAATGCTGGGCCTGTGTGAGTTCCGCCCCCTTCCCATTGCCCGACCACGTAGTCACCGTCAGCCAGCAGGGGTGCCGTTCCCCAGAAGTTCAAGTCTGGAAACGCCGTCCGAAATCCGTGCATGAATACCTTGATGTCCTCGCGTCCATGCCGTGGCTTGTGCAAGGAATACTTGAGCAACATGTCGGGTGCTGCAAGCTGATCGACAACGGTGGGGTTGTAGGTCTTGCCCCAGAACTCCGTGAACCACCGCCCAACCACGGCCTCATTTTGGGATTGCAAGCCAGTGCTTGCCCGAGCATTACGAGTTAGCGCTCCCACTCCCACGGTGGCAAGCAATCCCATCTTCAAAGGTTCCTGCGATCTAATACTTGGCTCATCTGCACATCCTCTCTTTGATTGCTCAGCGCGTCGAAAACGCCTCAGACTGTTTGCAGTAATTGGGCACGGTTCAGACGAATATCGGGATCAATAGCCTGCACTGGGCGGGTATAGAACGGCGACCGCTTTTTGATTAGAGGCCGCCGTCTCTAGGTTTAGGCTTTTTTGAGAAGACCGAGTTGCGTAAGGGCAGTCACGCCGTCATCCAGGCCAATCTCTTCAGCGATCTTGCCGTCCTTGATGCGCAGAACGGTCGTTCCGGTGAAGCGCATCTTGCGACCGGTGTTGGCGGGCAACGAGCCCATCAGGAAATCGCTGAAGGCTGGCCCAGTGTGGGTGCCTCCACCTTCCCAACGCCCGACAACGTAGTCGCCTTCAGCAATGAGTTCCGCAGCTCCCCAGAAATTGAGGTCTGGGAATGCCTCTCGGAAATCAGTCATGAAGGCTTTGATGTCCGCGTGACCGCGACGCGCTTCGTGGAGTGAGTATTGCAGCAGCATGTCAGGTGCAGCCAGTTCATCGACGACATCGAGGTTCACCTTCGGACCCCAAAACTCCGTGAACCAGCGTCCTACGAGAGCCTTATTCTGTTCTTCTTTGGACATACCTACATTCCTTTGAGCGAAATTTGCAGAGACTACATCGCTCTGCAAATCAGAACCTAATCGCGGAACATAGGGAGAAGCACTCCGAATCTTGCCTTTCAATTCGGCGGCGGGGTGTTCCTCGCGAGCGTGGTACTTTTAGCCGGGTTGGTAGAGAGAGGAACCACTACTTCAGCCGCCAAAGATACCAAGCGGCCAGTGTCCTGTATGGACTCCATTGCTGCCCTAAGCGCTCCATCTCTTTCTTTGTCGGCGCAACCGACAGGGATTTGAGACGTCGATAGCCGTCACGGACACCGAAGTCGTCGACGGGCAGCACGTCGATACGCTCCAGCGTGTAGATCAGCAGCATCTCCACTGTCCAACGTCCAATGCCCTTCAAGCTGGTGAGCCTGCGAATCAACTCCTCGTCTGTCATTTGCTCGGCCTCGATGCGACGTGGCACCAGGCCAGTGAGGCTACCGTGTGCGATGGCCCGGATCGTCTCGACCTTACGGCCGGAGAATCCACAAGCGCGAAGCACTGATGATTCTGCAGCCAGAATTTGGCTGGCGTCTGGAAAGCCTTGTGATGAGAAGGACGCGAGTAATTTGCCCAGAATCGCGTCGCCCGCCTTTGCGTGAAGTTGCTGGTACGCTATCGCGCGAATCAACGCCTCGTATGGCTCTCGTCCTGGCTTTGGCGTATGCGTGCACTCGCCCACGTCTAAAACCAAACGCGCCCAATCCTCATCAACCGAAGCGAGGAATTGCGTTCCTTTTTTGTATCGACCTTTGCCTTGCATGAGACCAGCATAAGGCTAAGCGTCACTACGCAGAGGGCCTGAATTTGAAAGCAAGGCCCTTAGGATGCGCGTGATAGAAGCGCCTCATTGAGGAAGGAAAAGAATCGAATTTGAAAGCAAGAAGCGGAGTGTTCTGTGCTTCGAAACTCAATAATGTTGCTTCAGAAAGTGAGGAACGGAGCAATGACAAGGTCTTCAAAGATTGAGGAACTAGCGAAGGCGACATTGAGCGATCCGCGATGGCCTTCCATCGTGGCTCGCGATGCCTCAGCAGACGGCAAGTTTTACTATGCTGTCGCCACAACTGGGGTCTATTGCAGACCCTCATGCGCAGCGCGGCTTGCGCGGCCAGAAAACGTGCAGTTCTTTGAGGCTTGCCAGGCAGCGGAAAGGGCGGGATATCGCCCGTGCAAAAGATGTAAGCCCGACCAGTCAGGTATCGGCGCAGAGAACGCGAAAAAGATCGCCACGGCGTGCCGCCTGATTGAAACATCGGAAGAGGTTCCCTCGCTCGCCGTGCTGGCAAAACATGTGGACATGAGCGTGTACCATTTCCACCGGAAATTCAAAGCCATCACTGGTTTGACACCTAGCGATTATGCCGCAGCTCATCGCAGCCAACGGCTCCGGAACTCATTAGAAAGGAGCAACACGGTGACGAACGCAATCTACGAAGCTGGCTTCAGTTCAAGCAGCCGCTTTTATGAAAACACAAACAATGTCCTTGGCATGACGCCCTCGCAGTTCCGTGCGGGCGGAACAGACACAGACATTTTCTTTGCGATTGCTGAATGCTCCCTCGGTTCGATCCTGGTGGCACAGAGCAAGAAGGGAGTCTGCTCGATTCTCATTGGAGATGATCCGATCATACTCATTCGTGATCTTCAGGATCAGTTTCCGAAAGCGAATCTGATCGGCGACGAACCGGGCTATGAAGCAGTGGTCGCCAAGGTTGTTGGGATGATCGAGCATCCTGGAGTTGGCCTCGATCTTCCGCTCGATATCCGTGGCACAGCGTTCCAGCAGAGAGTCTGGAAGGCACTCCAGCAGATTCCTCCTGGCTCGACTTCGACGTATACGGACATCGCAAAGAAGATTGGAATGCCGAAGGCAGTTCGCGCAGTCGCTCAGGCCTGTGCCTCGAATGTGCTCGCGGTAGCGATCCCTTGCCACCGTGTGATTAGGACGGACGGCACGCTGTCCGGCTATCGCTGGGGCGTTGAGCGGAAGAGTGCGCTTCTCGAAAGAGAGGCCAAAGCGTGAAGGTATTGTTTGAGTCCCAGGGGCTAGCCTCGGAAGAGGTCAATCTCCCACTTCCTGAGGCAACATGCGCGGTGTCGCACGTAGAATCACTTGACTGGCAACGCATAGCGAATGAACTGAACGAATCGGGCAACACACTGCTGAAGGGTATCCTGACACCACAGGACTGCGAAGCTCTGACAAGTCTGTACGGGAACGACGAAATTTTCCGTAGCCGCGTGGTTATGGCGCGGCACGGCTTCGGTCGCGGCGAATACAAATACTTCAGTTATCCGCTGCCCGATATTTTGCAGGGATTACGCACTTCTCTCTACGAGAGATTGGCTCCAGTCGGGAATCTTTGGAATCAGCAGATGGGTATCGAGGTTCGCTATCCGGCAAAACACGCTGATTTCATCGAGCGTTGCCACAAGGCGGGCCAACTGAGGCCCACTCCGTTGCTGCTGCAATATGGAACTGGCGACTATAACTGTCTGCATCAGGACTTATATGGTGAGCATGTCTTCCCGATCCAGGTGGCCTTTTTGCTCTCTGAACCGGGAAGGGATTTCACTGGTGGGGAGTTCGTGCTGACCGAACAGCGCCCGAGAATGCAGACCAGACCCGAGGTGGTACCGCTGCGCCAAGGAGACGCCGTGGCGTTTGCTGTGCATCATCGACCGGTACAAGGCACTCGTGGCATCTACAGGGTGAATCTTCGACACGGAGTTAGTCGCTTGCAGTCAGGACAGCGCCATACAGTCGGCATCATTTTCCATGATGCTAAGTAGGAGAGAGGGAATGAACACGCTGTTTGAGACTGAGCCAACGGAACCTCTCCCGACAGACATTCTGGGTGTAGGCACGGCTGTTCTCAATGGCTTTGCGCTGGACGCGGAGGATGAACTGCTCTCTTCGCTCCAGCGCATTGTCGAACAGTCGCCATTTCGCAATATGGTCACACCCGGCGGATTCCGCATGTCCGTGGCGATGACAAACTGCGGTAGGTTCGGATGGGTTACGGACAGAAGAGGCTATCGGTATGACGAGATCGATCCGGAGGTAGGTCGTCTCTGGCCGGACATGCCTACAGTGTTTCGTGAGCTGGCCGTATCGGCTGCGGCAAAGGCAGGTTTCCCAGAATTCGCTCCGAACGCCTGTCTCATGAATCGATACGAGCCAGGCGCCCGATTGTCGCTGCATCAGGACAAGAACGAGCGAGACTTCACACAACCTATAGTCTCTGTCTCATTGGGGCTGCCTGCAACCTTCCTATTCGGTGGATTGGAGCGAACGGACAGCACGCGACGCATCCGCGTTACGCATGGAGATGTGCTTGTGTGGGGAGGCCCCGCGCGGTTGCGATATCACGGTATTGCACCGCTTTCGGACGGAGAACACTCGCGCCTCGGAAAGGTTCGTTATAACCTCACCTTCCGCAATGCGAGGTAGGTAGGTAGGTCAGTCGATGGATATGAGACACGCATAACTGTATAGGAAAGGATACTGATATGCGCCGTTGTACCAGCAAGCACAGCAGGGCGGATTTCGATGATAGCTCCGACTGTCTCCTTGCGAACGTCTCGATATGCGCACCCGATTCGGATCGAGCCGTCATTCTCAATACATTGGCGGAATTCGCTCGAGCGGGACTCGGTGTTCTTGAAGAGATTCCGGGCCACGGCCCACAGTTCTTTAGCCTGCGGTCTGGAGAGGTCTTTTGGCTCCAGGCCAATGGGATCACCCGTATTAAGTAGAAGCAGCGACGAGGCCGTCCTATCCGATGGAGTCCGACTGGGTCTTCGCCAACCCGACCATGAAGGGCAAACAACCCTATTGGCCGGACAACCTCATGAAGCGGCACATCAAGCCAGCGGCAAAGGCGGCTGGTATCCACAAGAACATCGGTTGACATACCTTCCGCCATTCCTTCGACACACTGCTGAAGGCAAACGGGGAAGATGTGAAGAGCGTTCAGGAGCTTTTGCGGCACGCCAACAGCAAGATCACGCTCGACGTTTACACGCAGGCCGTGAACTCGCATAAGCGGGCAGCACAGAGCAAGGTTGTTCAAATGATGGTGCAGAACGTGGGCACAAACGTGGGCGCACAGCAGAAAGAGGCGCGAACGGGCACAGAAGCGTAATCGTTGGGCGATTCGCTATTGTGACCTTATTGTGTCCAGATTTGCTTGTCACTTAGGTCCCATATATTCCATAAGTCTTTTGGAATGTATGGCGGGGACGACGGGGCTCGAACCCGCGACCTCTGCCGTGACAGCTAAGCTGGATCGCGTAACTTATTGATACTAGGCGTAGCGGATGGCTCCTTGAGCGCCTTATTGGACCCTCGGCAACGGTTATTGGACCCTTAGCGGACCCATGACCTTTGCCCTCCAAACCTTTGCCTCAACTCCATTTTCAGCTGAAACCCGAACCTATTGAGCGAATAAACGGCGGCAATCCTCTTTCGCTGCAAGGCAAAGGACGTGGGTCCGATAGAGAATGACGGGGGCGGCAGGGTCGCCGCCCTTGAAGCAGTGGGCGTTATTCGCGGTCTTGGTGGTTAACTGCGGTGCCTACTTCGCTTTTCCTTCGCAGCGATCTCCTGGGCTTTTCCTTACTGCTGTGAACGGCGTTTATGGGTATTGATATCGAGACTCTTCTTGGCCCGCAAGACGCCTGTTTGATAGACAGATACAACAACGGCCTTCTTGCGACACTTTCGGACATTGAAGATGTCAATCAGGATGTCATCCGCTTGAATCTCTCGGTATATTCCCCCGCCGTAATACCGATCACACGCTGAAAGGTGCGGCGCATTGAATCGGTTGAGCCGAAGCCACATGCGTCCGCGATCTCCTTTAGCCCCATCGAAG
>Ga0153956_1000163_pt1 | contig 85401 bp, 79 predicted proteins | sample TSFL040MetaG_FD_104704 | JGI IMG/M metagenome (GOLD analysis project Ga0153956, IMG submission 104704) | Attine ant fungus gardens microbial communities from Florida, USA - TSFL040 MetaG | ecosystem: Host-associated > Fungi > Mycelium > Unclassified | place: USA: Florida, Wekiwa Springs... | reverse complement strand
GGCGAGCATCGAGGCTCCCTCCCGGAGTCGGCGGTGACACAGAGCACCGCCGACTTCGACCCGCTGTCTTATGTCCCCTGCCAGCCCCCTCGCACCTCGCAAGCCGTGGCACTACTCATCTAGTACGTGAGGCCGCTGCCGGGCACGCTGACGTGCCCGGCGGCGTCCGTCACGCGCCCGATCGCGCGCGTGCCGGGGTGATGCGCCGCGAGCAGCGCGGCGGCCTCCGCGGCGACCTCGGCCGGCACCGCGGCGACGAAGCCGCAGCCCATGTTGAAGACCTCCCAGGCCTCGGCCTCGGAGACGCCGCCGCGCTCGCAGACGAGCTCGATGATCGCCGGCACCGGCAGCGGGTCCTCGATCGCGAAGCCGACGCGGTCGTTCAGGCGCAGCAGGTTGCGCAGGCCGCCGCCGGTGATGTGCGCGAGGCCGTGCACGGGCAGCGGCGAGCGCAGCAGTTCGAGCACCGCGCGCACGTAGATCACGGTCGGCGCCAGCAGCGCGTCGCCGACCGTCGTGTCGCCGAGCGGCGCCGCGAGGTCGACGTCGGCCAGCGCACGGCGCGCGAGCGAGTAGGCGTTCGAGTGCAGGCCGCTGCTCGGCAGGCCGATCAGCACGTCGCCCGGCGCCAGCCGCTCGCCCGTGACGAGCGCGTCGAGCGCGACCGTGCCGAAGCAGGTCGCCGTCAGGTCGAAGCCGTTCGGCGACGGATGGCCGCGGATCAGCTCGGGCAGGATCGCGACCTCGCCGCCGGGGATCTCGACGCCCGCCTGCTCGGCGCCGGCCTTCAGGCCGCGGCCGATCGCCGCCAGCACGTCCGGGTCGGCCTGCTCGACGGCGATGTAGTCGAGCAGCGCGATCGGCTCGGCGCCGACGCAGATCACGTCGTTGACGTTCATCGCGACGCAGTCGATCCCGACGCTGTCGTAGCGGCCGAGCTGCTCGGCGACGATCAGCTTCGAGCCGACGCCGTCGGTGCCGACGGCGATGCCGAGGTTCGGCGCGACCTCCAGCACGGCGGCGTAGTGGCCGGACGCGAGCACCGAGCGCGAGGCGCGGCCCGTGTCGATCGTCCGCAGCACGCCGACGAGCGCCGAGACGGCGCGGTCGGCGGCATTCTGGTCAACGCCGGAGCGGGCGTAGGCGTCGGTGCTCACGCTGTGCGACGGTAGCGCACGATCGCGGCGGCCAGCAGCGCGCGCTCGGCGGCATAGGGCCAGAGCGGCCGCCGGCGCTGCAGCCCGAGCAGCCGCAGCGACACGGCCGTCGCGACGAAGGCGCTGCCGGCGCCGACCGCGTGCGCGCGCCACTCGGCCGACGTCGCCGCGCGCCGCGCGCCGCGGAACGCCTTCAGCGCGCTGGCGCCGACGAGCACCGGGCCGGCAACGCCGAACGACAGCGCCGACGCGTCCTCGCGCGTGTAGCCGCGCGCCCGCGCCGCGGCGAGCGTCGCGCCGGTGCGCGAGACGCCCGGCGCCAGCGCGGCGGCCTGGGCGAGGCCGAGCGCCAGCGCGTCGGCGGCGCTCGGCGGCGCGAGCGCCAGCCGCCGCCCGTCGGCGGTCTCCGCTGCGCGTGGCGTCGCGCGGATCCAGCCGCGGCGCTGCGGGGCGCGGTCGGCCAGCGCCAGCGCCGCGGCGCCGGCGAGCAGCCCGGCCGCCAGCGCGCGCGGCCCGCCGAGCCGGCGCTGGATCGCGTCCTCGAGCAGGTAGCCGGCGAGCACCGGCGGCAGGTTCGCGAGCGCCAGCGTGCGCAGGTCCGCGCGGCCGCGCAGCAGCGCCGGTGCGAGCGCGACCGTCGCGCCGGCGTGCAGCGCCACCTCGAGCTCCTTGCGCCGCTCCGGCGGCCAGTCGGCGAGCTCCCAGCCGAGCAGGCCCGGCAGCGCGGCGACGTGCGCCGACGAGGAGACCGGCAGCAGCTCGGCGACGCCCTGGACCGCGCCGAGCAGCGCCGCGCGCAGCTCAGGCGCCGCCGACATCGACGGCGTCGTCACCGGTGCGCCGCCGCCAGACGCGCAGCAGCGCCCAGGCGATCAGCGCGACGATGGCGGCGATCACGACGTAGTCGACGTAGTGCAGGTGCTCCTTCCAGCGCTCCCAGTGCGCGCCGGCCTGCTTGCCGGCGAACGCGAGCAGGAAGACCCAGGGGATCGCGCCGAGCGTGCTGAGGACGCTGAAGCGCCAGAAGGGCATCTTCGCGACGCCCGCGGGCAGCGAGATGAAGGTGCGCACGATCGGCAGCAGCCGCGCGAAGAAGACGGTCGCGTCGCCGTAGCGCTCGAACCAGTCGTCGGCCCACTGCAGATGGTGGGCGCCGATGCCGATCTTGCGGCCGTGCCGCTCGAGCACGTCGACGCGCCCGAAGTAGCCGACGGCGTAGGCGATCCAGGAGCCGACGAGGTTGCCGGCGACGCCGACGACGGTCACGACCAGCAGCGAGTACTCGCCGTTGGCGACGTTGAAGCCGGCGAACAGCATCGTCCCCTCGGAGGGGATCGGGATGCAGGCGCTGTCCGCGGCCATCAGCAGGAACACGCCTGGGAGTCCGAGCGCGTCGATCACGTTGACCGCGAACTGCACGAGCGGGTCGGTGAACGACGCCGTCACGAGCACGGTCGATGAGGGTACCGGGAGTGGGCTCGATCAGACGGTCGTACGGGCCTGGGCTTGCTCAGGCTCCCGCTCGGGTGGGCTTGCTCGGGCTCCGCTCGGGTGGGTGGTGGTTCCCGCTCGTTGGGTTGCTTGGGTTCCCGCTCGGGTGGGTGTGGTGGCGGGTGTCTGGACATGCTCTCCGAAAAACCGGCCTTCGGCCGGTGGGTGGGATGTTTTTCGAGAGTGCATGTCCGGACCCCCGCGACCGGCGCCTGTGGGGCTCACGACCTGAGAGTTCGGCGGCTCTGGAGCTCGGGCCTGAGAGATCGGCGGTCTCGGGCGCAGAGCCCGGGGATCCGAGCCCGCCGGCGCAGCGCGGTCCGGGCGCGGATGCTTGGGACTCCAGGGGCGATGGTCGGCGGCGGCGGGGCGCGCCCTCTGAAAAACATCCCCCCACTCGGCCGAAGGCCGGTTTTTCAGAGGGCGTGACTGCCGCCGCCAACCACCCGCTCTGAGCGGGGGCACCAAGCCCATGGCAACGAGTCCCATGGCAACGAGCCCGACCTGAACGAGCCAGCGGCACCGAGTCGGCGGGCACCGAGCCCGCCCTCAGGAAGGCTCGATACGCGGCAGCGTCAGCGACGTCACGCGCCGCTTCGCGCGCCCGTCGGCCGGCCGGATCGCCGTCTTCGGCCGCAGCATCTTCAGGATCATCACGGCCTGGTCGACGCTCGCCGCGACCGCCGGCCGCTGGGCGACGTCGTAGGTCGCCAGCCGCGCCGCCAGCGTGCTCGGGCCGCCGGCGAGGATCAGCTCGCCGCGGCGGGCGCGGCAGGCGGCCGCCGCGCGGACGAGCGCCGCGAGCGCCGCGTCCGAGACCTCGGTCGTGCCGGCGAGGTCGACGATCAGCCAGCGGACCCCGCCCGTCAGCGCCGCGTCGACGCGGCGGCCGAGCTCGCCCAGCGCGGCGTCGCCGAGCGTGCCGCCGACTTCGAGCTGATGCACCACGTCGTCCAGCCGGTGCTCCCGGAAGGCCACCGTGCCGGGCTTGACGACGGCGCGCAGGGACTGAGACGTGAACATGTGCGAGGAACCTCAGCGCAGCCTACGGCGCGCCGAGCGAGCCCGTCAAGCTCCGGATGCCGGGCTATCGTGGCGGCTCATGCCAGTCCCGCTGTTCGACACCGCCACGCCGCTCGCCGCGGTCGACGCCGAGATCCGCGCGAAGGTCACGGCCATCCTCGACTCCGGCGCGTTCGTGCTCGGGCCGGAGGTCAAGGCGTTCGAGGAGGAGTTCGCCGCCTACACGGGCACGCGGCACGCCGTCGGCGTCGCCAATGGCACCGACGCGATCGCGCTGGCGCTGCGCGCGGTCGGGATCGGCCGGGACGACGAGGTCGTCGTCCCGTCCTTCACCTTCTACGCCTCCGCCGAGGCGATCGCGCTGATCGGCGCGCGGCCCGTCTTCTGCGATGTCGACCCGGAGACGATGTGCGTCACCGCCGACAGCGTGCGCGCCGCGCTGACGCCGCGCACGAAGGCCGTGCTCGCCGTGCACCTGTTCGGCAACGTCGCGCCGATCGCCGAGATCGCCGCGCTCGGCGTGCCGGTCGTCGAGGACGCGGCGCAGGCCGCGGGCTCGCGCAGCGCCGCCGGCCGGCCCGGCTCGCTCGGCACCGTCGCGACCTGGTCCTTCTACCCGTCCAAGAACCTCGGCGCCTTCGGCGACGGCGGCGCGCTGACGACCGACGACGACGCGCTCGCCGAGCGGCTGCGGATGCTGCGCTTCCACGGCTCGCGCGACAAGGAGACGTTCGAGCTGGTCGGCCACAACTCGCGCCTGGACGCGCTGCAGGCCGGCATCCTGCGCGTGCTGCTGCCGCACCTGGACAACTGGAGCGACGGCCGCCGCGCGGCCGCGCGCGCGTACGAGACGGCCGGGCTGGGTGAGCTGGTCGCGCTGCCGCGGCCGGTCGCCGGCAGCGCGCCGGCCTGGCACCTGTACGTCGTCCGCCACGAGCGCGCCGACGAGCTGGGCGCGGCGCTGGCCGCGCAGGGGATCGGCGCGCGCGGCTACTACCGCGTCCCGGCGCACCTGCAGCCGGCGATGCGCGAGTTCGCGCCGGCGGCCGCGCTGCCCGCGACCGAGCTGCTGGCCCGCACGAACCTCGCCGTCCCGATCAGCCCGGTGCTGACGGCGGCGCAGGCGGGCGAGGTCGTCGAGGCCGCGGCCGGGGTGCTCGCACCCGCCTAAGTGCGCGTCTGGATCGACCTCACCAACTCCCCGCACGTGCTGGTGATGCGGCCCGTGATCGAGTCGCTGCGCGCGCGCGGGGCCGAGGTGCACGTGACGGCGCGCGACTTCGCGCAGACGCTCGGGCTGCTGGAGCGCTTCCGGATCGACCACACCGCGATCGGCCGCCACCGCGGCGGCGCGCTGGCGGCCAAGGGGCTGGGGCTGGCGAGCCGCTCGGGCGCGCTGATCCGCTGGGCGCGCGGGCGCCGCATCGACCTCGCGCTCGGGCACGGGTCCAACGACGTCTCGGTCGCCGCGGCCGCGCTGCGGATCCCGTCCGTGACGGCCTTCGACTACGAGTTCGCGCGCGTCCAGCACGGCATCAACTGCCGGCTCGCGCGCGGCGTCGTCGTCCCGGCCGCGATCCCGTTCGAGCGGCTGGCGCCCTACGGCACGACGCGCGCGAAGTGGCGGCCGTACGAGGGGCTCAAGGAGGAGTACTACCTCGCCGACTTCACGCCGGACGCGCAGGTGCTGGTCGAGCTCGGGCTCGATCCGGCGCGGCCGCTGGCGGTCGTGCGCACGCCGCCGGAGGTCTCGCTCTACCACCGCTTCGAGGCGCCGCTGTTCACGCAGGTGCTGGAGCGGCTGCAGGGCGAGCAGGTCGTCGTGCTGCCGCGCACGCCGGCGCAGCGCGCCGAGCTGGCGCGGGCCGGCGGCTTCGTCGTCCCCGAGCGGGCGATCGACGCGCCCTCGCTGGTCGCCTTCGCCGACCTGGTGATCTCGGCCGGCGGGACGATGAACCGCGAGGCGGTCGCGCTCGGCACGCCGGTCTGGACGACCTTCGAGGGCCGCATGGGCGCGGTCGACGAGCGGCTGATCGCCGAGGGCCGGCTGCGCAAGCTCGAGCGCGCCGAGGACGTCGTGCTCGAGCGCCGCTGCGGCTGCGCGGCGCGGCCGCCGCGGGTCCGGCGCGACCCCGAGATCTTCGCGGATCTGTTCGTGAAGGACCGTTAGGGGCGCGGCGACGCCTTCCCGGCCCACCACTAGACTGCCGGCGATGCGCCGCCGGCTCCGCTCAGCGGCCTTTCCGGTCCACCGCCACGCGCTGCCGCAGGTCGTGCTGGACGCGGCGCTGGTCGCGCTGGCCTACTACCTCGCCTATCGCCTCCGCTTCGACGGCGGGCTGCCGACGCGCTACGAGGATCTCTTCACGCGCACGATCGCCTTCGCGATCGTCGGCTCGCTCGTCGCGCTCGCGGCCGTCGGCTGCTACCGGCACTGGATGCGCTACTCGTCGCAGCGCGAGTACGTGAAGATCGCCGAGGGCGCGCTGCTGTCGGTGCTGGCGCTGGTCGGCTACGTGGCGATCGTCAAGCCGATGACCGTGCGCGCGGAGAGCGGCTTCGTCTCGGTCGGCGTCCCCGCCGGCGTGCTCGTCTCGTACGGGCTGCTGATGGGCTTCTTCCTCGCCGGCTCCCGCTTCATCGTGCACCTGCTCTACGAGCGCCCGCGGCTCGGCGCGCGCCCGCGCCGCAACGCGCGCACGGTGCTGATCGTCGGCGCCGGCGACGGCGGCCGGCTGCTGCTGCGCGAGCTGCTGCGCAACCCGGACCTGAACCTGCGCCCCGTCGGCTTCGTCGACGACGACCCGCGCAAGCAGCGCCTCAGCGTCGACCGCGGGCTGCGCGTGCTCGGCACGACCGAGGACCTGCCCGAGGTGCTCGACGACGTCGAGCCGGCCGAGGTGCTGATCGCGATCCCGTCGGCGTCCGGCGCGCTGCGCTCGCGCGTCGTGCGCGCCTGCCGCGAGCGCGGCGTCCCCGTGCGGACGATGCCGACCGTCTTCGAGCTGCTGCAGACCGGCGGCCAGCTGATGCGCCAGGTGCGCGAGGTGCGCGTCGAGGACGTGCTCGGCCGCGAGCCGGTGCGGATGGAGATCGAGCGCGTCGGCGCCTATCTGGCCGACCGCTGCGTGATGGTCACCGGCGCCGGCGGCTCGATCGGCGCCGAGCTGTGCCGCCAGATCGCGCGCGTCGGGCCGAGCCGGCTGGTACTCGTCGACCACGCCGAGGACAACCTGTTCGAGATCGAGCGCGAGCTGGTCGAGACGCGGCACGTCCAGTGCTCGGTCTCGGTGCTGGCGGACTGCCGCGAGGACGAGCGCATGCGCGAGGTCTTCGCCGAGCACCGCCCGCAGGTCGTCTTCCACGCCGCCGCCTACAAGCACGTGGCGCTGATGGAGGCCAACCCGGTCGAGGCCGTGCGCAACAACGCGCTGGCGACGCAGACGATGACGCGCGTCGCCGGCGACCACGGCGCCCAGGCCTTCGTGCTCGTCTCGACCGACAAGGCGGTCGCGCCGGCGACCGTGATGGGCGCCTCGAAGGCGCTCGCCGAGTGGGCCGTCGAGGCCGCCGACCGGCGCTACCCGGCGACGGCATTCTCGGCGGTGCGCTTCGGCAACGTGCTCGGCTCGTCCGGCTCGGTCGTGCCGATCTTCCGCCGTCAGATCCAGGCCGGCGGGCCGGTCACGGTCACCGACCCGGAGATGACGCGCTTCTTCATGACGATCCCGGAGGCGGTCCAGCTGGTGATCCGCGCCGGCTCGCTGGCCAAGGGCGGCGAGCTGTTCGCGCTGGAGATGGGCGAGCCCGTCTCGATCATGGAGCTGGCCGAGGACATGATCCGCTTCTCGGGCCTGGAGCCGGGCAAGGACATCGCGATCGAGATCATCGGCCCGCGCCCGGGCGAGAAGCTGCACGAGCAGCTGTTCAACGCCTACGAGCGCCAGCTGCCGACCGGCGCACAGAAGATCATGCGCGCCGTGCGCGGGCCGGTCGACCCGGCCTGGGTCGAGTACGTCTTCGGGCACGTGGCCACGCTGGTCGCCGAGGGCGACGCGGCGGCCCTGGCGGCCGCCGTCGGCCGGCTGGCGACGGCGCGCGCGGCGAGCGCCGATCTCGCCTCCGTCGGCGCCGAAGATGTGCAAGATGAGTCGGCAGCGGGGTACGACGGCCGGCCGGCCGCCTAGAATCACCCGACTCGATCCATGGTTCTCCTCGCCTTCTCGGTCCATGACCAGGTCGAGAAGTACGGCGCCTACGTGGGCATCGCGTGCTTCTTCGGCTTGGCCATCCTCTCGTTGCTCTACTTCGCGCAGGCCCGCGAGATCCGTCGGCTGCGCGATTGGGCCGGACGCATGCCCGAGCGCGACCTCGAGGCGGCCTACGCGCCGCGCACGCCGGCGCCGATGCCGGTCGCGCCGCGCACCGACGCCGCTCGCCGCGTGCCCGCGCCGGCGCGCGTGCCGGTGCCGCGCCCGCCGCAGCCGGCGCTCGCCAACGACGCGCTGAAGCCCGAGGAGGCCGCCGCGCTGGCGTTCGCGCGCGCCGCCGGCGTCGCGTCGCCGCCGCACCCGCCGCAGGGCGCGCCGGTGCCCGCGCCGCCGCTGCCGGCCGCCGCGCCGCTGCCGGTCGCGGGCGTCGCGGCGATCGAGGGCGAGACGGGCGTCGAGGAGATCGTGACGGCGGCCCGGCCGGTCGCCGCCAGCAACGGCGGCGGCGCGATCCCGGGCCCGAGCACGCCGGCCGCGCGCCGCCCGCCGGCGCCGCTGGCGTCCGGCGGCGCGCCCTCGCTGCCGCTGCCGCCGCCGCGGCGCAGCGCCCCCGCCGCCGCGCCCGCGCCGCGCCGCGCCGGCACGGGCCGCAGCATCGCGCTCGTCGCCGTGCTCGGCGTCGTCGTGGTCGTGCTGATCGTCTTCCTCGCCACGCGCGTGCTCGGCGGCGGCTCCTCGAACGTGCCGAACACGGTCTCGAACAAGCCGGCAGCGACGGCGACCGCGACGCCCGCCGGCGCCAAGTCGACGGCGGCCAAGCACAAGAAGAAGTCGACCTCGTCGGCCAAGTCCGCCGAGTCGCTGCGCCCGACGACGACCGTCGAGGTGCTCAACGCCACCAGCACGGCGCAGCTGGCGGCGAACTTCGCCGACAAGCTCAGCACGGCCGGCTACGGCGCCGACAACGTCGCGCCCAGCAACTACGGCGGCACGCAGCAGACCTCGTCCGTGCTGTACGCCAGCGGCAACGAGGCGCGCGCGCGTGACGTCGCCAAGGTGCTCGGCATCGGCGCCGTCCGCCCGATCGACGCGCAGACGTCGCAGAAGTCCGGCGCGAGCGGCAAGGAGGTCGTCGTGGTGGTCGGCGCCGACAAGTCGAGCCAATAGAGGCCACCTCGCGGGTGACGCTCGTCGCCAGGATCGGCTTCCTGGTGCTCGTGGGCGCCACGTTCGCCGCGTTCTTCGTCGCGCAGCGGCTCAAGAGCTCGCCGCCGGTGCTGCAGGTGCACGGACTGGCGCGCTACTTCTCGCCGAACGGCGACGGCGTGCGCGACGTCGACGACTTCTCGATCGTGCTCAAGTCGAGCGACGAGGCGACGGTCGACGTGATCACGACGGGCGGCGACCGCGTGCGCCGGCTCGCCAGCAACGTGCACGTCGTCGCCTACCGGCCGCTGCGGCTGAGCTGGGACGGCCGCACCGACGCCGGCAAGGTCGCGCCGGACGGCCTCTACCGGCTGCGCGTCTCGCTGCGCGACGAGGGCCGCTCGGCCGTCTACCAGAAGACGATGGAGCTCGACACGACGCCGCCGAAGCCGATCGTCTGCCTCGGCGGGCCCTGCCGCGATCCCCGCCGCGCCGCCAACATCGCCGCGCCGGGCGCGCCGGTGCGGATCTACGTCAAGGGCGTCTCGCGCTACTCGTGGACGCGGATCGCGCTGCTGCGGACCGACGACGGGCCGCCGAAGGTCGTCTACCGCAAGTCGCGCAAGCCCGGCTACAGCCGGATCGCGATCGCCGCGCCGACGACGCCCGGCGTCTACCTCGTGCGCGTCTCCGTCCGCGACCGCGCCGGCAACGTCGGCACGACGCCGGCCAAGCTCGTCGTCGGCGACGTGCCCGGGCGCCCCGGGCTGACCGTGCGCGGGCTCGCGGCGCAGCCGCCGCTGCGGCCGATCACGGCGGGCCGGAACGTGACGCTGTTCGTCGACGCGCGCGGCGCGCAGTACCGCTGGGACGTGCGGCGGATCGGCGAGCGGCGGGCGCGCAAGGGCGGCCTCGGCCACGGCCCGACGCTGACCTTCCACGCGCCGAACGGCGCCTCGGGCGCCTACGTCGTCGAGCTCAGCGCCGGCCGCTACCGCACCAGCGTGCCGCTGCTCGTGCAGGCGACGCAGCGCTCGTCCGTGCTGGTCGTCGTGCCGGCGATCAGCTGGCTCGGCAGCAACGCGGTCGATGACCCGCCGTTCGACGGCCTCCCGAACACGCTGACCGACGGCGGCAGCGTCGTCTGGCCGCGCGTCTTCGCGCAGAACGGCGGGCTGCCGCCGCAGTTCTCAGACGACGTCGCCAAGCTGCTGATCTTCTTCGACCACCGCCACATCCGCTACGACCTGACGACCGACCTCGACCTCGACCTGACGCGCGAGCCGCGCGTGCAGGACCGCAAGGGCGTGCTGCTGGCCGGGCCCTTCACCTGGGTCACGCGGCCGCTCGCGCAGCGGCTGCGCCGCTACGTCGCCGCCGGCGGCCGCGTCGCCTCGATCGGCGCCGCGTCGTTGCGCCGCGGCGTCAGCCTGCGCGTCGCGCCGAGCGAGGACGCCGGCACGCTCTCGCACCCGACCGAGCTGACCGCGGCCGACCCGTTCGGCGCGCGGCTCGGCAAGCTGCGCCGGACGGCGCAGCCGCAGTCGATCAGCCAGACCGACGGCCAGCCCAGCTACGGGCTGATGACCGGCGCCGTCAGCCTGCCCGGCTTCAGCGAGTTCGAGGAGTCGGCGCCGGTCGCGGCCGGCAAGGGGACGCTGCTGGCCGGCGTCGGCGAGCCGCTGACGGCGGCCGAGCAGGCGGCGTCGGAGGCCTCCGGCACGCCGCCGCGCGAGCTCGAGCCGGCGCTGACGGCCGTCAAGCTCGGCAAGGGCACGATCGTCCGCGTCGGCCTGCCGCAGTGGTACGCGCGGCTCGGCGAGCCCGGCGTCGCGCAGGTCACGCAGAACATCGTCGACATCCTGCGCGGCGTGCAGCCGCGAATCCGGTCGACGCGATGAGCGACACGGCGATCTTCTCGAACGGCGTCCTGGTCGCGGGCATGATCGTCGCCGCGCTGCTGGCCGGCGGCGCCGTGCTCGGACGCACGGTCCGCGGCCGCGCCTGGGCGATGCTCGGCGCGCTGGTGCTCGTGCCGGTGCTGCTGCTCGGCGACATCTGGGACTCGCCGCAGCTGCACTCGCTGCGCGCGCACGGTCCGCTCGCGGTCGCCGCCGGCGCGCTCGCGCTGGCGGCGCTGGCGGCGCTCGCCGTGCTGTTCGCGCGCAAGCCGTCCGTGCTCGCCGTGCTGGCGCTGGCGGCGCTGCCGTTCCGCATCCCGGTCCAGGCCGGCGGCAGCACCGCCAACCTGCTGGTGCCGCTCTACGTCGTGATCGGCGCCGGCGCGCTGGCCTGGCTGGTGCCGCGGCTGAAGACCGCCTACCAGGGCGAGCCGGCGGCGAAGGCGGGCGCGCTGGAGTGGCTGCTGCTGGCCGCGGTCGCGCTCTACGCGGTGCAGTCGACCTACTCCGACGACGCGGCTGTGGCGCTGCAGAACGTCGTCTTCTTCTACGTGCCGTTCGCGCTGCTGTTCCGGCTGCTGCGCGACCTCGAGTGGACGCCGCCGCGGCTGCGCTGGGGCGGCGGCACGCTGCTCGGCCTGGCGCTCGCCTTCGCGCTGATCGGCTTCTGGGAGTTCCACGAGCGGCGGCTGCTGCTGAACCCGAAGGTGATCGCCTCCAACGAGGTCGAGAACTACTTCCGCGTCAACTCGCTGTTCTTCGACCCGAACATCTACGGCCGCTTCCTGGCGCTGATCATGATCGGCCTCGCGGCGGTGCTGCTGTGGCGCGGCAGGGGCCGCGACGTCGCGCTCGCGATCGTCGCGCTGCTGGTGCTCTGGGGCGGGCTGCTGACGAGCCTGTCGCAGTCCAGCTTCGCGGCGCTGCTGCTCGGGCTCGCCGTGCTCGCCTGGATCCGCTTCGGCTTCCGCTACGTCGCCTGGCCGGCGCTCGCCGGCGCGATCGCGGCCGCGGTGCTGATCTTCGCCTTCCCGAGCACGGTGCACCTGAACTTGAGCTCGAGCACGTCGGTCTCGAACGCGACGTCGGGCCGCGAGGACCTGATCAAGGGCGGGCTGGACCTGGTGCGCGACCGGCCGCTGCTCGGCTACGGCGCGGGCAGCTTCCAGCGCCAGTACCGGCGCCACCAGCACTCCTCGGACCGCGAGGCGACCTCGGCCTCGCACACGATCCCGATCACCGTCGCCGCCGAGCAGGGGCTCGTCGGCCTGGCGCTCTACGTCGCGCTGCTGGTGCTCGCGCTGCGGCGGCTGGCGCGTGGCGTGCGCGGCGACCCGGTGCGCGCCGTGCTGCTGGCCTGCTTCGCCGCGCTGGTGCTGCACACGTGGGTCTACGCCGCCTTCCTCGAGGACCCGTTCACCTGGACGCTGCTGGCGCTCGGCAGCGCGCTCGCGCCCGCCGCGGCCGTGCGCCGCTCGCGCCGCGACGCCGAGCGCCGCGACGGCGGCTCGCGGCGCGTCCCGGCGGCGACGCTCCCACAGTGACGCCGAGCCGCTTCCCGCGCGCGCTGGAGTGCGGTGGCGCCGCGCTCGTCGTGCTCGTCTACGTGCTCGCCTGGGCGATCACGCGCACGTACCCGAACTACGACTCCTACTACGCGCTGATCTGGGGCCGCGAGCTGCTGCACGGCATCGCGCCGAGCTTCGAGGCCTACGCCGCGCCGACGCAGCATCCGCTCTGGGTGCTCGCCGGCGGCCTGCTCGGCGCCGTCTTCGGCGAGGACGGCGACCGCGCGATGGTGCTCGTCGCGATGCTCTCGCAGGCCGCGCTGGTGCTCGGCGCCTACCGCGTCGGCGCCGCCGTCTTCGGCCGCTGGAGCGGCCTGCTCGCCGCGCTCTTCGTCGCCGCCAGCGCCTCGTTCCTGCTCTACGCGGCGCGCGGCTACGTCGACTCGCCGTTCCTCGCCGTCGTCGTCTGGGCGGCCGTCTACGAGGCCGAGGGGCGCGGGCCGTGGCGGCCGCTGGCGCTGCTCGTCGTCGCCGGGCTGCTGCGGCCGGAGGCCTGGGTGCTGACCGGGCTGGCCTGGCTCTGGTACCTGCCGCGCTGCGAGCGCCGGCTGCTGCTGACGGCGCTGCTGGTCGTCGCGCCGCTGATCTGGGCGCTGGTCGACTGGATCTCGACCGGCGACCCGCTGCACTCGCTGCACGCGACCTCCGGCCTCGCCGACGACCTCGAGCGCGTGCGCGGGCTGCGGCACGTGCCGAGCTCGTTCGTCTCCTCGATCACGTCGATCGTGCGCCCGCCGGTCGCGGCGCTCGCCGTCGCCGGGCTCGTGCTCGGGATCAAGCTGCGCGGCTGGACCGCGATGCGCGTGCCGCTGGCGCTGTTCGGCGCCGGCGCCGTGACCTTCGTCGGCACCGGCCTGCTCGGCCTCTCGATCCTGCCGCGCTACCTGACCGTGCCGTCGGTCGCCGTCTGCATCCTCGGCGGCTACGGGCTCGCCGGCTTCACGGCGCTGGCCGCCGACCATCCCTGGCGGCGCTGGTGGCGGCGCGGCGCGGCGGCGGCGACCGCGCTCGGCGCGATCGGGCTCGCGATCCTGGCGCCGTCCATTGCCAACGTGCGCGACGAGGTGCGGCTGATCCGCTCGACGCACGACAGCATCGTCGCGACCTTCAACGACCCGCGCGTGCGCGCGGCGATGCGCTGCGGCCCCGTCACCTACCCGACCTACCGGCTCGTGCCGGACACGCGCTGGCACCTCGACGCGCCGCCGGCCGCGGTCGGCGCGCGCTCGGCCAAGCGGCGTCCGTACGGCGTCGAGCTGTTCGCGCTGACGCCGAAGGCGCTGCAGCGCTACGGCTTCGCCGCCGGCACCTCGCCGCTCGTGAACGTGCCAGATCCCGACTACGCGCCGCTCGCCGTGCACGGGATCCTCAGCGCCTACGCGCGCTGCCCGTGACCACTAGCCGGGGCGGCCGGCGGCGCGCACGTCGGCGCGCTCGGAGCCGAGCCGGCCGGACTCGACGCCCAGTGCCTCCAGCCGCTCCCACAGCGGCAGGTTCTGCGCGTGCGCGGTCTGCGCCAGCGCCCAGGCGCGCAGCTCGGCGTCGGGCGCCGTGCGCGCGCCGGCGCGGGTGCGCAGCGCGGCGATCCAGCCCGCCGCGTCGTCGGCGACCGTCACCGCGCGCGCCCACGTGCGCACGCCGGCCAGGTCGCGCGAGATCGTGTGCCGGCCGAGCCGCGCGTACTTGAGGATCCGGTAGGGCAGCGCCGTGTCGTTGAAGTCCGAGCGCTCGAACGGGACGATGCCGACGTCCGCGCAGGCGATCAGCCGCGCCGCCTCCTCGTCGCTGCGGTGGCCGAGCCAGACGAGGTTCGGCGCCGCGCGGCAGGCCTGGAAGTCCGGGTCGGCGCCTGACTCGTCGGCGTGCCAGGCGCCGATCAGCAGCAGCACCAGCTCGGGCATCCCCGCGGCGACCTCGCGCAGCAGCCGCCAGTCGGTGCGCTGGCCGAGGTGGCCGAGCGAGACGGCGACGACCGTCGCGCCCGGCTCGGGCGCGGGGAAGCTGTCGGCGGCCAGCGGCACGAGCAGCGGCTCGCGGCCCTCGGCGCGCTCGAGCTCGCCGAGCGCGCCGGAGACGACGATCGTCGTCGCGGCGCGCCGCGAGGCGGCGTCGTGCAGCTCGAAGAGGCGGTCGCGGCGGCGGCGCGAGAGCGCGTCGTAGGCGACCTCGTAGCGGTCCCAGCGCCAGTACCAGAGCTCGGCGTCCGGGTGCTGGGAGATCAGCGCTCGCGCCAGCGGGTACTGCAGCGGGTGGAAGATGACGATCGCGGCCGGGCGGCCGGGCAGCCGCAGGCGCCGCGCCTGGATCGCCGCCAGCCCGTCGCCGACGCCGCCGGGCAGCCGCAGGTAGGCGCCGTAGGGAACTCGCGCCGGCTCGATCGCGACGACGCCCGGCGCCGTCAGCAGGTCCTCGGCCTGGTCGCGCAGGATGAACTGCTCCAGCGGCCGCGGCAGCAGCAGCAGGCACAGCGGCCGCTCGTCGCCCTCGTCGCGGGCGCGCTCGGCGATCCGCCCGAAGCCGTACGGACTCGCGCGACCAGCTCGCCATCCGTAGCCACCGCCCGGGTCGGTCATGACGGGATCAGACGCTAGCGTCTCCGGCGTGTCCGGCTACCTGCGAAGGCTGCTGACCGCGGGGGCCGCGTACCAGCTCTCCAGCGCCGTCTCGGCGCTGCTCGCGCTGGCGCTGCTGCCGGTCTACACCCGGCACCTGTCGCGCGACGACTACGGCACGGCCGAGCTGCTGCTGACGACGATCATCCTCGTCTCGATCGTCGTGCGGCTGGGGCTCGGCGAGGCGCTGCTGCGCTTCCACTTCATCGACGCCGACCCGCTGCGCCGGCGCACGCTGGCGCGCACGGCGACCGGCACGCTGGCGATCCTGACGACGCTCGTCGCCGCGCTCGTCGCGATCTTCGCCGCGCCGGTCTCGCGCGCGCTGCTCGGGCACACCGAGGTCGCGGAGCTGCGCGCCGCCGCGCTCGGCCTCTGGGCCTTCGCGAACCTCGAGCTCGCCTACGCGCTGCTGCGCGTCGAGGAGCGCGGACGCGCGTTCGCGACGGCGTCGATCGCGAACGTGCTGCTGACGGTCGTGCTGACCGTCTGGCTCGTCGTCTTCGAGGACCAGGGCGCGTTCGGTCTGCTGATCGGCAACTACGGCGCCTCGGCGGCGATCGTCGTCGCGCTCTGGCTGACGCAGCGCGACGCCTTCGGGCTGCGGCCGGGCGGCATCAGCCGCGCGCAGCTCGGGCCGATGCTGCGCTTCGGGCTGCCGACGGTGCCCGCCGACGTGTCGGTCTTCGCGCTCTTCTTCATCGACCGGATGTGGCTCTACCACGCCAAGAGCGAGGGGGCGACCGGCCTCTACTCGCTGGCGGTCAAGCTCGCCGGCGTCGTCGTCATCTGCGTGCGCGCCTTCCAGTTCGCCTGGCCGCCGCTGGCCTATTCGATCGAGGACGATCGCGAGGCCGGGCGCCTCTACGCGACGGTGACGACCTACTACGTGCTGTTCACCGGGCTGATCGTCGCGGCGCTGGCGCTGCTCGGCCGCTGGCTGGTGCGGATCTTCGCCGCGCCGCAGTACTTTCCGGCGCACACGGCGCTGCCCTGGGTCGCGCTCGGCTGGGCGCTCTACGGCCTCTTCCTCGTGCTCGTCGCGATGGCCGGCCGCGCGCAGGTGACGGTGCGCAACGCGCCGGCGGCGCTCTGCGGGCTGATCGTCAACGTCGCGCTGCTGGCGCTGCTGGTGCCGGGGATGGGGATCACAGGCGCGGCGCTGGCGCTGGTCGGCGCCTACGTCGTGATGCTGGTCGTGATGTGGCTGCTGATCCGCGACCTCTTCCACGTGCCGTTCGAGTGGGGTCGGCTGGCCTGCTTCGTCGCTGTCGCGGGCGCGCTCGCGGCGCTCGGCGAGCTGGCGCTGCCGTCCGCCGGCGCCGTCGGCCTGATCGCGCGCGCGCTCGTCTGGTGCCTGATCGTGCCGGCGCTGTGGGCGCTGCGCTTCTTCCGGCCGGGCGAGATCGCGGCCGTCAAGCGATTGTTGGCGCGGGTCAGGCGGCCCGCGGCGGCGGCGTCTCCCTCAGCCGGCGGTTGAACTCGGCGGCCGCCTCGGCCAGGCCCTCGCCGCGGCGCGGGAACAGCGACGCCTTGACGTGGCGCATGTAGCGCGAGCCGTCGTGGCCTGACAGCACGAGCGCACCGGCCGCGCGCTCGAGGTAGGCGGCGGCCGTCAGCCAGCGCACGAGCGCGGCGGCGATCGGGCCGTGGTGCTTGCGCATGTAGCGGTCGCGGTTGCGCGAGAACTCGACGATCCGCCGCTGCGAGCCCGCCCCCGTCGTCAGCTGCTCGTGGTGGACGGCGCGCGCGTCCGGCACGTAGAGCGTGTGCCAGCCGGCGTCGGCGAGCCGGCGGCAGAAGTCGACCTCGTCGGAGTAGACGAAGAAGTCCGGGTCGAAGTAGCCGATCTCGGCGGCCGCGTCGCGCCGCACCAGCATCGCCGCCGACTGCGCCCAGTCGACGCGCCGCGTCGCCTCGCCGCGGCTCTGGACGACGCGCGAGCGGTGCAGGCGCAGCGCCGTCAGCAGCGCCGCGGCCGGGCTCGGGAAGCGCCAGGCGGACGGCTGCTGGACGCCGTCGGGGCGCACCAGCATCGCGCCGGCGGCGCCGGCCTGGGGGTCCGCGGCGATCGCCGCGTGCAGCGCGACGATCGCGCCAGGCTCGAGCTCGGAGTCCTCGTTCAGCAGCAGGCAGAAGCGGCCGCGCGCGCGGCGCAGCAGCGTCGAGTCGTTCTCGGCCTTGCCGTGGCGCTCGTGCAGCGCGATCACGTCGGTCGTGATCGGGTGGCTGCGCGCGGCCTCGGCGGAGCCGTCGCGCGAGGCGTTGTCGAGCACCAGCACCTCGCTCTCGAACGTGACGGTCGAGAGCTCGCGCGCGATCGCGTCCAGGCAGTAGCGCAGCAGCGCGCGCTGCTCGGTGTTGACGATGCAGAAGCTCAGTTCGACGGCCACGGCTGCCTGCATACTGGCGACCGCGCCGGTCGCACGTGCGCTCATACTTCCGTTGATGCGCGTCCACCTGGTCGATCCGGCGGCCTACACGCCGCCGTACGACCGCGCGCTGGCGGTCGCGCTGGCCGCCGCCGGCGCCGACGTGTCGCTCTTCACGAGCGCCTTCGACTACGGCGACGTGCCGGCGGCGCCGGGCGTCGACGTGCGCGAGCGCGCGTTCTACCGCTGGGCGCCCGGCCGCGGTCGCGTGCGCCGCGCCGCGCGGCTCGCCCAGCACGTGCCGGACATGGCGCGCTACGCGCGCGCCGCGCGCCGCGCCGACGTCGTCCACTTCCAGTGGCTGCCGGTGCAGGCGCTCGACGCGCGGCTGCTGCCGCGCGCGCATCCGCGGCTGCTGACGGCGCACGACGTGCTGCCGCGCGAGCCGCGGCCGGGCCAGCTCGCCGGCCAGCGCCGGCTCTACGAGCGGATGGACGCGATCGTCGTCCACTCCGAGCACGGCGCGGCGCGGCTGCGCGACGAGCTCGGGCTCGACGCCGCGCGCGTGCACGTGATCCCGCACGGCGCGCTGACGGGATTGACCGAGATCCCCGCGCAGGCGCGGCCGCCGCGCGAGCTGCGCGCGGGCGCGGGGCCGGTCGTGCTCTTCTTCGGGCTGCTGCGGCCCTACAAGGGCGTCGACGTGCTGCTGGACGCCTGGCGGCGGGCGCGGCGGCCGGACGGCGCGCGGCTCTGGATCGCCGGCATGCCGCGGATGGACGTGACCGGGATCGCCGCCGCGCCGGACGTCGACGCGGCGCTGCGCTTCGTCTCCGCGTCCGAGCTGGCGGGCGCCTTCCGCGCCGCCGACCTCGTCGTCCTGCCCTACCGCGAGATCGACCAGTCCGGCGTGCTCTTCACGGCGCTGGCGTTCGGCAAGCCGCTGCTGCTGAGCGACGTCGGCGGCTTCCCGGAGGTCGCGGCGACCGGCGCCGCGGAGCTGGTCGCCGCCGGTGACGCCGACGCGCTCGCGGCGGCGCTGTCGGCGCTGCTGGCCGACGCGGGCCGGCGCGAGCGGCTGGCGGCGGCGGCGCGCGCGGCGGCGGCCGGCCCGTACGGCTGGGACGCGATCGCCCGCCGCACGCTGACGCTCTACCGCGCGCTCGGCGCCTGAGCACGGCCGGCGTCTGCCAGCATGGCCGGCGCCGTGCGCGGCCTGTTCTGGATCTCCGCCCTGCTGCTGGCCTGGACGCAGGCGCTCTACGCGCCGGCGCTGGCGCTGCTGCGGCGCGCGCTCGGCTCGCCGCCGACGGCGCCGTCCGGCCCACTCGGCGCGCCGCTGCCGCGCGTCTCGCTGATCGTCGCCGCCTACCGCGAGGAGGCGGTGATCGCCGCGAAGGTCGCCAACGCGCTGGCGCTCGACTGGCCGCGCGAGCGGCTGCAGCTGATCGTCGCCGTCGACGGCGACGGCGACGCGACCGCCGCGCTCGCCCGCGAGGCCGGCGCCGACCTCGTGCTCGAGCTGCCGCGCGGTGGCAAGATCCGCGCCCAGGACGCGGCCGTGCGCGCGGCTTCCGGCGAGCTGCTGGCCTTCGGCGACGCCAACGCGCTCTGGCAGCCGGGCGCGCTGCGCGCGCTGCTGGCGCCGTTCGCCGACGCGCGCGTCGGCTACGTCTGCGGCCGCGTCGAGTTCACGAACGAGGCCGGCACCAACCAGGAGGGCGTCTACTGGCGCTACGAGCTGTGGCTGCGCGCGCAGGAGTCGGCGCTGGCCTCGGTGACCGGCGGCAACGGCGCGATCTACGCGGTCCGCCGCGAGGCCTACGTCGAGGTCGACCCGATCATGGGCCACGACCTCTCGTTCCCGTTCCGGATGGTCAAGAACGGCTGGCGCGCCGTCTACGCGGCGGACGCGCGCGCGAGCGAGAAGATGGTGCCCTCGATCGAGGGCGAGTGGGCGCGCAAGCGGCGGATGATGTCGCACGGCTGGCCGATCGTCGTCAAGGGCGGCCTGCTCGACCCGCGCGGCTACCCGCCGCTCTACGCGCTGATGATCGCCTCGCACCGGCTGCTGCGCTACGGCACGCCGCTGCTGCACCTGCTGCTCGCCGGCGCGACGCTCGCGCTGCTCGGCCGCGGCCGCGTCTACCGCGCCGCCGCCGCCGCGCAGCTGGCGCTCGCCGGCGCGGCGCTGGCCGGTGGCCGCGTGCGCGCGCGGCCGCTGCTGGTCGCCCGCTACTACGCGCTGACGACCGCCGCGCTCGCCGCCGGGCTCTACGACTGGCTGCGCCACGGCACGCCCGCCGGCTGGGAAGCGCCGGAGGGCACGCGCTGAGCCCCTACCTGCACTCGCGCCGCAAGCGCGCGCTCGACCTGCTCGTCGCCGGCGCGCTCGCCGTGCCGGCGGCGCCGATCGTCGCCGTCGCCGCGCTCGCGGTCGCGCTGACGTCGCGCGGCGGCGCGCTCTACCGGCAGCCGCGCGTCGGCTATCGCGGCCGCGACTTCGAGGTGGTCAAGCTGCGCACGATGGTCGCCGGCGCCGAGCATCTCGGCGCCGGGCTGGCGGTCGACGCCGGCGACAGCCGCATCACGCCGGTCGGCGCGCTGCTGCGGCGGACGTCGATCGACGAGCTGCCGAACCTCGTCAACGTGCTGCGCGGCGAGATGTCGCTGGTCGGCCCGCGGCCGACGCTGCGCTCGCAGGTCGACGCCTACACGGCGCGCCAGCGCGGCCGGCTCGAGGCGCTGCCCGGGCTGACCGGCTGGGCGCAGGTCAACGGCCGCGCCGCGCTGCCCTGGTCCGAGCGGATCGAGCTCGACCTCTGGTACGCCGAGCACGCCTCGCTGCGGCTCGACCTGCGGATCGTCGCCGCCAGCGCCCGCATCGCGATCACCGGCGAAGGGCTCTACCGCGGCGAGACCGGCGGCTGGCGCTAGGGGACGATCTCCGGGCCCTTGTCGATGTAGGCCGCGCGGAAGTCGCGCAGCGCGTCGAAGACCTGCTCGTTCATGCTCGGGCAGCCGAGGTAGTGGCCCCAGGCGCTGGCCGCGATCGTGTAGGGCATCTTCGTCGTGTTCTGGAACAGCAGCATGTGGTAGCCGCCGGACTCGCCGTGCAGCAGCGTCGCGAGCCGGTCGACGGTCGCCTTCGGCGTCCCCGGCTCGTACTGCAGCTCGATCCGGCCGTGCTCGAGCGGGTGCACGAGCATGCCCAGGTGCGGCGTGCTGCCGGGCGCGTAGATGCCGTCCTGGTACCAGATCGGGTTGTGGTCGCCCGAGGTCGGCGGGTTGGTCCGGTAGTCGGCCGCCTTGAACTCGCGGTCGTAGTGCTGGTTGCCCTCGATCGGCGCCGTGATCAGCCGGCAGCCCGCCGCGGCGGCGGCCGACTTGAGGTCCGCGTTGCGCGGCGGCGGGACCTGCGCGCGCAGGTTCGGCGTCCGCGCGCTCGTCTTGTCGTCGTCGCTGCCGCCGAGCAGGCCGAGCGCGAGCACGAGGACGGCCGCGACCGCGAGCACGGACCCGAGCCCGCCGGCCATGTACAGCAGGCGCCTGTGGCGCGCCGTGGCGGCCGTCGCCGCCAGCTCCCGCGCCTCGCGCTCCTGGCGCCGGCGCTCCTTCTCCTCCTGGCGGCTCGACATGAGCGGGCAGAGTACTCGTGCGGAGCGTGACGTGGGGCCTATCGTGATCTGGCGAGATGGCCGAGATCCGACCGCTGCGCCTCGCCGACGTCGACGCCGCCCACGCGCTCGCCACGGTGACCTTCGCCGACTACGCCGCGCGCCGCGGCGAGGCGCCCGATCCGCAGATCGACACGGCGGCCGTGCGCCCGCGCTACACGCGCTTCGTCGAGCGGGACGCGGCCGGCTCGTGGGTCGCCGAGGCCGACGGCGAGCTGGTCGGCTGCGCGCTCGCGCTGCGCCGCGAGGGCCTCTGGGGGCTGTCGCTGCTGGTCGTCCATCCCAGCCACCAGTCCGGCGGGCTCGGCCGCGAGCTGCTCGCGCTCGCGCACGACTACGCGCGCGGCGCCAGCTCGCGGATCATCCTCTCCAGCGCCGACCCGCGCGCGCTGCGTGCCTACGCGCGGCTCGGGCTCAGCGGGCATCCCTGCCTGCGCGCGATCGGCGTGCCGCGCGGCGCGCGCGCGCCGGCCGGCACGCGGCCGGCCGAGCCGCGGGACCGCGACTTCCTCGACGCCGTCAGCCGCGCCGCCCGCGGCGCCGCGCACGGCGACGACGTCGACGCGCTGCTCGCCGAGCAGGGCCGCCTGCTCGTCGTCCCCGAGCGCGGCTACGTGCTGCTGCGCGCCGACGGCCAGGTGCGGCTGCTCGCCGGCGTCGACGCCGCCGGCGCCGCGGCGGCGCTGCGCGCGGCGTTCGCGCACGTCGCCGCCGGCGTCATCGTCGACTGGATCACGGGCGGCCAGGACTGGGCGGTCGAGGTCGCGCTCGCGGCAGGGCTACGGCTGGAGATCATGCCCGGCGCCGTCTGGCTCGGCGGCGAGCTCGGGCCGCTGCGCTCCTATCTCCCGAGCGGCGCCTTCCTCTAGTTCACACTCTGGCGATGGCAAAGACTCGGCGCGACCTGACCGGCAAGATCGTCGCGATCACCGGCGGCGCTCGCGGGATCGGCCACGCGCTCGCGCTCGCCCTGGCGCGCGAGGGCGCGCTCGTCGCGATCGGCGACCTCGACGGCGAGCAGTCCGCGGCCGCCGCGGCTCGGCTCGGCCCGCGGGCGGTCGGCTTGGCACTCGACGTCACCGACCGCGCCGGCTTCACGGCCTTCCTCGACGCGGTCGAGCGGCGGCTCGGGCCGCTCGACGTGCTCGTCAACAACGCCGGCATCATGCCGCTGCAGCGGCTCGAGGACGAGAGCGACGCGAGCGTCACGCGCCAGCTCGAGATCAACCTGCACGCCGTCATCCACGGCACGCGCGAGGCGATGCTGCGGATGCGCCCGCGCGGCAGCGGCCAGATCGTCAACGTCGCCTCGCTGGCGGGCCGCGCGGCGGCGCCGGGGCTGGCGACCTACGTCGCGACCAAGCACGGCGTGATCGGCTTCAGCGAGGCGGTGCGCGCCGAGCTGCGCGGCAGCGGCGTCGCGGTCACGGTCGTGATGCCCGGCTTCGCGCACACCGAGCTCGCCGCCGGCGTGCCGAACCTGCGCGGCGTCAAGAAGGTCACGCCGGAGGAGATCGCGGCGGCGACCGTCGCGGCGATGAAGGCGGAGCGCTTCGACGTCTTCGTCCCCGCCCGGCTCGGGCCGCTGGTCGCGTTCGGCGCGATCCTGCCGCGCAGCTGGCGCGAGGCCGTCATGCGGGCGATGAACGCCAACGCCGTCGTCGGCAGCGACCGCGGCGCGCGCGCCGCCTACGAGGCGCGCGCGGCCGAGAGCGCGCCGCACGCCGACGAGGAGCAGGCCGTCTAAACCAGCTCCCGCAGTCGCGCGATCTGCCGCTGCAGGTAGCGCAGCTGCGGCGTGGCGGTGGCGTACTGGGCGGCGGTCTCGTAGGCCGCCAGCGCGGCCGCCTCGTCGCCGCTGCGCTCGAGCAGGTGGGCGCGCACGGCATGGAAGCGGCGGCTGGCCGTCAGCCGCCTGTCGCTCGCGAGCGCGTCGAGCAGCGTCAGGCCGGCGCGCGGGCCGGCGACCATGCTGACCGCGACGGCCCGCGCGGCAGCGCGGCGCTGATCAGCGCGACGCCCCGCTCGATCGCCTCCCGGTCCCAGCGGCCGCGGTCCTGCTCGGCCATCACGATCGGCGACCCGTCCGGCCCGGTGCGGGCGCGGTGCGGGCGTGGACGAGCAGCATCAGCGCCAGCAGCCCGGTCAGCTCGCCGTCGTCGGGCCGCAGCGCGTGCAGGAGCTCGGTGAGCCGGATCGCCTCCTCGCAGAGGTCCACGCGCAGCAGCTCCGTCCCGGCGGTGCTGGCGTAGCCCTCGTTGAAGATCAGGTAGAGGACGCGCAGCACCGCGTCGAGCCGGCCGGCGTGACCGGCCGGCAGCGCGAAGGGCACGCCGCTGGCCTCGATCGTCCGCTTGGCGCGCGTGATCCGGCGCGTGATCGTCGGCTCGGAGGTCAGCAGCGCGCGGGCGATCTCGGCTGCGCTGAGGCCGCCGACCGCCCGCAGCGTCAGCGCGATTTGCGACGCCGGCGACAGCGAGTCGTGGCAGCACAGGAACAGCAGGACCAGCGTGTCGTCGCCGTCGCTCGCGCGCTCCCGGTCGTCCACGGCCGCGCCGACGCTCCACTGGGCGACCGTCTGCTCACGCCGCCGGCGCGCCTGCTCGGCGCGCAGCAGATCGGTCAGCCGCCGCGCCGCGACCGTGACCAGCCACGCCTTGGGATCGCGCGGGACGCCCGCCTCGGGCCACTGCGTCGCCGCCGCCAGCAGTGCCTCCTGGGTGGCGTCCTCGGCGAGGTCGAAGTGCCCGTAGCGGCGCACCAGCGCGCCGAGGACCTGCGGCGTCAGCCGGCGCAGCAGGTCCTCGGGCACGCCCGTCGCCATCCCCGCTCAGCCCTCGAAGTCGGGCATGTGCTCGTCGATCGGGCGCACGTCCGCGTAGGCCCGCGCCCGCATCTCCTCCGGGCCGGGACAGTGCGTCAAGCCGGCGGCGATCTCGACCGCGCGGTCGAAGCTCGCGCAGTCGACCACCCAGTAGCCGGCGAGCACCTCCTCGGACTTGGCGTAGGGACCGTCGGTCACGACAGGGACGCCCTCCTGGAGCCGCACCCGCCGCGAGTGCACCGGCATGCTCAGGCCCTGGGCGTCGATCAGCTCGCCCGAGGCCGCCAGCTTCTCGGTGAAGCCGCGCATGAACGCGCCGAGGGCGGCGTGGTCCTCCGGCGTCCACGCCGGCTGGTCCGACGGCTGCCCGGTCATCGCCTGGTAGTCCTGCTGCGACGCGAAGGTCATGATCATGTACTTCACGGTCGGTCCTCTCTCTCGCAGACGCCCCAGCGGCATCCTTACCCGAGACGTCGAGGCCGCGCCGGCCGACCGGACATCGCGGCTCAGGCGACCGTGATGCGGATACGGTCGCCGCGCCGCGCCCAGGCGATCGCGTTGAGGATCTGCAGGCGGTCGAGCGCGAACTGGAAGGCCTGCGCCTGCGCGCCCGAGGCGTAGTGGCGCGAGACGTCGAGCGTCCAGCCGGAGGCGCCGAGCACGCGCAGCGCCGGCGCGTGCGAGATCGCCGCGACCTCGCGGCCGAGCTCGCGCAGCACCGTCAGCGCGCGCGGCGCCAGCCGCGCCGTCGCCGGCGCGCGCAGGCCGTCGCGGTCGCCGACCGGCTGCTGGCCGGCCGGCGCCGCGACCGGCGGCGGGTGCAGCACCAGCTCGGCCGAGTCGGCGCCCCCGTGCAGCGCCTCCAGCCGCGCGAGCCGCTTCGGGTCGTGGCGGAAGAGCGCCATCACCTGCTCCGCCGCGCCGATCTTCCAGAGGTAGTTCGAGGAGTCGTCGCCGAAGCCGGAGAGCCGCGCGAAGGTGCGTGGGCTCCGGGTCGGCGTCGAGTCGAAGTAGACCTGCACGTACGGCACGTTGCCGTGGCCGTAGTCGGCGAGCACGTTGCCGAGGTTGCCGATGCCCATGTGGTAGGAGACGAAGGCCAGGTCCTCGCGCCCGAAGCGGCGCTTGGCGAGCGTCAGGTAGCGCGCCGTCGCGGCGAGCGCCTTGGCGGGGTCGAAGCGGTCGTCAACGCGCGCCCGCGCGCGCTCGAGCGCCGTCACGCGGCGCAGCCGGCCGGCGTCCTGCGCGTGCACGATCCGCTTCGTGTAGCTGGCGCTGCGCTTGAGGTCGACGTGCATCCCGAGCAGGTCGACGCCGGTCTCGGCGACGATCTGCGTCAGCCCCGCGGCGCCGCTGACGCCGCTCGGCACGACCGCGTCGGCGCGGCCGGCGCTCTCGAGGAAGACGAGGCCCTCGAGCCGGTCGGCGCTGACGCCGGCCGCCTTCGCCGCGCGCTCGATCTGCGGCCGCCAGCGCGCGACCCGCGCCGCCGTCGCCTGCGCGCCGCCCGGCGACATCGCATAGAGCACGTGCGCCGCGCCGGCCGCCGCGCGCGCCACGTAGGCGGCGGCGCGGTTCGGCGCCCAGCCGAACGGGTCCTTCAGCGCCGGCGCCGCGGCGTCGTTGCCGGGCGCGATCGGCGCCGTCGGGCCGGAGGCGGCGGGGAGCCGATCGGGCGGCGACGAGGGCCGGCCGAGCAGCAGGATCGCGGCGATCACGGCAGCGGCGACGAGCCCGACGCGTGCGCGGCTGCCCAGGGCCATCGACCATCAGGGTGGCAGGCCGAGTACCGTGGAGCGCGTGATGCCGCAGCACGTCGGTCCGTTCCGCGTCTTCGCCGAGGAGGCCCATGAGGACTCGGCCGATCTGCTGTTCATGCCGGACGCGTCGGCGGCCGACTGGGCGCTCGTCTTCGGGCACGCCGAGGTGCGGCGCGTCCCGGCCGGGCTGGCGCTGCTGCAGGCCGGCGAGCGCGATCGCGCGCTGTACCTGCTGACCGAGGGGATCGTCGGCGTGCGGCTGCCGCGCGACGAGAGCGCCTTCAAGGCGATCGAGGCGCCGTCGGTGCTCGGCGAGCTGGCCTTCTTCGACGGCCTGCCGCGCTCGGCGACGCTCGACGCGCAGACGGACGTCGAGGTCGTGCGGATCGACCAGGGCGCCTTCGCCGCGCTGCGCGCCGCCGCGCCCGAGCTCGCCGCCGCGATGCTGCTCGACCTGGCGCGGATCCTGGCGCTGCGGCTGCGGCTCGCCTCCGCGGTGATCGCCGACCTGCGCGCCGGGATCGCCTGACGCTCACCGGCATCCGCCATCCTGGGTGATCGAGTCATGGAGAGCCCGTTCCGCAACCGCATCCGCCGTGGCGACGCCGGCGCCTTCGCCGAGCTCTACGACGAGGCGGCGCCGGCGCTCGCCGAGCGGGCGCGCGCGGCCGGCGCCGACGCCGGCGCGACGCTGCTGACGACGTTCCTGGAGGCCTGGCGCCGGCGCCAGCGCGTCGACCTGCACGGCGAGAGCCTGCTGCCCTGGCTCGAGGGCGTCGCGGCGAGCGTGCTCGCGCGCCCGGCCCGCTACCGCCGCCGCTACCGCGGGCCGCTGAGGCGGCTGCCGGCGGCCGCGGCGCCGGCGGCGCTGCGCAGCGCCGTGCTCGACGCGATCGAGCGCGAGCCGCGCCGCCGCAGCCGCCGCAACGCCAACCGCGCCGCCGCGGGCGCCGTGCTCGTGATCTGCGCGCTCGGCATCGCCGTCGCGATCCCGTCGCTGAGCCAGAAGCCGAACCCGAACCCGTCCGGCCAGGCGCGCCTCGCCGAGCGGGCGAGCAGCCCGGCGCCGAGCGCGTCGCCCTGCCCGCCGCGCCGGCAGCGCCGCGCCGCCGCCGCGCCGGCGCGCTGCCACTGACGCGCGCCGTCCCTACGCGACCGTGTAGCGGACCTGCAGCTTGCCCACGCAGAGGGTGATCACGCGGATGTTCACGGTGTGATCGCCGTTGTACAGCTGCGCCTCGGCCTCCGCCGCCTCCTGGTCCTCGGAGAGCAGCGTGTAGCTGTTCTGGACGAGGATCGCGGCGGCGTCGTCGCGCCACTGCGACAGGTCCGCCGGGCTGCCGTCGGCGACCGCGAAGTAGTTCATCGTGCTGCCGAACGGTCCGTCGGACTCGTAGATGCGCGCACCGCCGGGGAGCGCGAGGTCGGCCGGCGGCTGGCGCTTGGGCTCCCCCGCGATGTCGCCGACCTCCGAGCACGGCAGGCTCTTGACGCCGCCGCTGGCGATCGAGGCCCCGGTCGGCGCGGCGCCGCCGGTCGACCGCGTCGGCTGCTGGTGCTGCCCACAGCCGGCGACGAGCGCCGCGAGCGCGGGCGCGACCAGCGCGATCGTGCGTGAGACCACCCTCGACCTCCCTCGGTTCGGACCTGAGCGAGCGCAGCTGCCGACGCGGGTGAGACGCGCGTGCGGCCGGGCGAACCCTAGCGTGGGAACGGGCTCGAGACGTTCGTGAAAATTCATGTCACGGGCTCCCGCCTTGACGCAACTAGATGCACAGGCGCCGCGCGGGAGGGTCTCGTCGGCAGAGGGGTCGTGCGTCGCCGAGGGAGCTGGTGAAGCGCGGGCGTGACCGCACGCGTCGCGGCGTGCTCGCGAACACGCACGGGAGGGAGTTCGCATGAGCAGATTGCCTGCGTGGCGACACGCAGTGCTGCTGGCTGGCCTGATTCCGCTGCTCGGCGGCGGCGCTGCGGTCGCTGCTGCGGTGCCGGCGGCACCGCACGCGGCGGTACCGGTAGCGCCCGCGCCGGTGACGAGGGCCGCCGCGGCCACGGACGTCGATCCATCGCTGTTCGGATCGCTGCAGTGGCGCAACATCGGGCCGTACACGGGCGGCCGCTCGCTGGCCGTGGCGGGCAGCGTCGCGCGGCCGAACGAGTACTACTTCGGCGCGACCGGCGGCGGGCTGTGGAAGTCCACGAACGGCGGCACCGACTGGGCGCCGGTGACGGACGGCCAGATCACGAGCTCGTCGGTCGGGGCGGTCGCGGTCTGCCCGTCCAACCCCGACGTGGTCTACATCGGGACCGGCGAGACGGCCTCGCGCGGCGACATCATCTCCGGCGACGGCGTCTACAAGACGACCGACGGCGGCGCGACGTGGTCGCACCTCGGCCTCGCCGACACGCAGATGATCGCCAAGATCCGGCTCGACCCGAGCAACTGCAACCGCGTCTTCGTCGCGGCGCTCGGGCACGAGTTCGGCAACAACAGCGAGCGCGGCGTGTTCCGCTCGACCGACGGCGGCGCGAGCTGGCAGAAGGTGCTGTACGTGTCAGACCAGACGGGCGCGGGCGACCTGACGATGGACGCGACGAACCCGAACGTGCTCTACGCCTCGATGTGGCAGACCTTCCGGCGCTTCTGGACCTTCTCCAGCGGCGGCGACGAGAGCGGGCTCTACAAGTCGACCGACGGCGGCACGACCTGGACCAACATCACGACCAACTCCGGCCTGCCGGCCGGCCCGCTCGGCAAGATCGGCGTCAGCGTCTCGCCGGTCAACCCGAACCGCGTGTACGCGCTGGTCGAGGCGCACGCCGGCGGCCTGTATCGCTCCGACGACGCCGGCGCGACATGGACGCTCGCGAGCAACGCGGCGGCGATCCGCCAGCGCGGCTTCTACTTCAACGCGGTCATCGCCGACACGACCAACGTCGACCGCGTCTACATCGGCAACGTCTCGTTCATGCGCTCCGACGACGCCGGCGCGACGTTCCGCACGATCGGCACGCCGCACAGCGACAACCACGACCTCTGGATCGCGCCCGACAACGACCAGCGCATGATCGAGGGCAACGACGGCGGCGCCGCGGTCTCGACCAACGGCGGCACCAACTTCACGGCCGAGGACTACTCGACCGCGCAGATCTACCAGCTCGCCACGACCAACGACAGCCCGTACCTGGTCTGCGGCGAGCAGCAGGACCGCAACTCGGTCTGTGTCTCGAGCACCGGCGGCACCGGCTCGTTCGGCATCGGCGGCGGCGAGAGCGGGCCGGTGGCCGTCGATCCGGCGGACTCGAACGTGTTCTACGCCGGCAACTACGACTGGCGGCTCACGCGGCTGGACCGTTCCGGCAAGAGCCAGATCGGCACGCGCGACATCAACCCGTGGCCGGACAACCCGATGGGCTACCCGGCCGGCGCGCTCAAGCACCGCGTGCAGTGGACGTTCCCGCTCGTGACCAACCCGGCCGAGCCGAACGCGGTCTTCACCGGCTCGCAGTACCTGATGAAGACGACCAACAAGGGCCAGAGCTGGCAGCAGATCAGCCCGGACCTGACGCTGAACGACCCGTCGACGACCGGCGACTCCGGCGGCCCGATCACCAAGGATCAGACCAGCATCGAGTACTACGCGACGATCTTCTCGATCGCGCCCTCGACGCTCGACCCGAAGGTGATCTGGACCGGCTCCGACGACGGGCTGGTGCACGTGACGACCGACGGCGGGACGACCTGGAAGGACGTCACGCCGCCGACGCTCAGCACGTTCACGCGCGTGAGCATGATCGACGCCGGCCACCAGGACACGCAGACCGCCTATGTCGCCGGGCAGCGCTACGAGACCGACGACGACACGAGCCCGTACGCCTACCGCACGCATGACGGCGGCAGGACCTGGACGAAGATCGTCAGCGGCATCCCGGCGGGCAACTTCCTCTGGACGATCCGCGAGGACCCGGTCAAGCCCGGCCTGCTGTACGCGACGACCGAGCACAGCGTCTACGTCTCCTTCAACGACGGCGACAGCTGGCAGTCGCTGAAGACCAACCTGCCCGACACGCGCGTGTACGACCTCAAGGTCAAGGACGACGACCTCGTGGTCTCCACGCACGGCCGCGGCTTCTACGTGCTCGACGACGCCGCCGCGCTGCTGCGCCGGCTGACGCCGTCGACGACGGCGGCGGACGTCGCCGACTTCCATCAGTCGGTGCCGCCGGCCACGCCGATCCCCTCGGTCACGGCGCCGCCCGTGGTGATCCCGCCGACCACGCCGGCGGCCGACCAGGAGAACGCGCTGGCCGTCCTGAAGGACCCCAACGACGTCGTGCACGCCGTCAGCAGCAGCGTGTCGGTCAGCTACACGTTCAAGCAGGCCGTCACGTCGGCCCGCGCGGACTTCGTCGACGCGAGCGGCACGGTGCTCAACAGCGTGACGCTGCCGACCACGGCCGGCACGCGCACGACGACCTGGAACCTGCGCTACGCCAACGCGGTGAGCTTCCCCGGCCTGATCTACTGGGCCGGCAGCAACACCGGCCCGCGGGCGCCGCTGGGCAGCTACACGGTCCGGCTGACGGTCGACGGGCAGCAGCTGTCGCAGTCCTTCGACATCCTCAAGGACTCGCGGCTGACGAACGTCAGCGACGCCGACATCCAGGCCGAGTTCGAGCTCGCCCTGAAGGTCCGCGACCGCACCAGCGACGCCAATCAGGGCGTGATCAACATCCGCGCCTGCACGGCCCAGATCGACGCGGCCGTGGCGCAGGCCGACGACGCCTCGATCGCCGGCTCCGGCGCGGCGCTCGACGCCTCGCTCTCGGCGGTCGAGAACGAGCTCTACCAGACCAAGCTGCAGGCCAGTGAGGACCCGCTCAACTACCCGATCAAGCTCGACGACAAGATCGCCGCGCTGCACTCGCTGATCGAGGGCGTCGACGCGCGCCCGACCGATCAGGCCTACGCGGTCTACGACGAGCTGACGGCGCAGCTGAACGTCCAGCTGAGCCGGCTCGCCGGCATCGTCGCCAGCGATGTCTGGAGCTTCAACCGGATGCTCCAGGCCAAGGGGATCGCGCCGATCGCCTGCTCGTCGTTCACCGAGACCACGACGGCCAGCGACAGCGTCGGCGGCAGCGTTCCGGCGACGCTCGCGCTGACGCTCGGTGCGCCGGTCACGTTCGGCTCGTTCACGCCGGGCCTCGCGAAGGACTACAGCGCGACGACGACGGCCGGCGTGATCTCGACGGCCGGCGACGCCACGCTGAGCGTGGTCGACCCGAGCGCCACGGCGCCCGGCCACCTGGTCAACGGCGCGTTCTCGCTGCCGCAGGCGCTGCGGGCGAACGCCTCCTCGCCGGGCGGCAGCGCCGCGGGCGGCGGCGCGGTCAGCGGCATGCCGCTGACGCTGGAGACCTGGGCCGGGCCGATCAGCAACGACCCGATCGTGGTCGCCTTCGCGCAGAGCATCGCCGCCACCGACGCCCTGCGCACGGGCAGCTATAGCAAGACCCTGACGTACACGCTGTCCACCACCACGCCGTAACGAGGACCGGGTGAGCTGCGGCCGCGGCTGCAGCTCACCCGCTCGGTCCGGCCGGCGCCGCCGGCCGGACCGCTGCTTCCAGAGATCTCGTCGTCGTATCGGAGCCAGGCATGACCGTCGTGGAGGATGCGAGGAAGTCGCGCGTGCAGCGGATCCGCGAGGCGCGGCGCGCCCTGCCGGAGAACGTCCGCCTGCTCAGCTGGGTCTCGCTCGCCAACGACTCGGCGAGCGAGATGGCCTACCCGATCGTGCCGCTGTTCCTGGCGCTGGTGCTCGGCGCGCCGGCGATCCTGATCGGCCTGATCGAGGGCATCGCCGAGGCGATGGCGCTCGCCTTCAAGCTCCTGTCCGGCTGGCTGTCGGACCGCTCGGCCGAGCAGCGCCGGCGGCCGTGGATCATGGTCGGCTACGGCGTCTCGACCTTCTCGCGGCTGGCGATCGCCATCGCCCCGGCGTGGGGCTGGGTGCTCGGCGCGAAGGTCGTCGACCGCATCGGCAAGGGCACGCGCGGCACGCCGCGCGACGCGCTGATCCGCGACAGCACGCCGCAGGCGATCGTCGGCTCGGCGTTCGGCTACCACCGCTCGATGGACACCGTCGGCGCGATCGTCGGCCCGCTGATCGCCGTCGGCGCGCTGCTGCTCGGCGCGTCGCTGCGCACGGTGCTGTGGATCGCCGTGCTCCCGGGCGCGGTGACGCTGGTCCTGATCCGGCTGATTCGCGAGGCGCCGCGCTCGGCCGCCAAGGCGCGCCCCGTCAAGCCGTCGATCCGCTCGCTGCCGAGCTCCTTCTGGGCCGTCCTGCAGATCTGGGTGATCTTCTCGCTCGGCAACTCGACCGACGCGTTCCTGCTGCTGCGCGCGCACGACCTCGGGCTCTCGACCGTCGCCTGCGTGCTCGCCTTCGCGATCTACAACGTCGTCAACGCCGGCCTCTCCTGGCCGCTCGGCGCGCTCTCGGACCGGATCCCGCGCGAGCGCGTGCTGCTCGTCGGCGTGCTCGTGTTCGCCGTCGTCTACGTCGGCTTCGCCGTCGCGCCGGGGCCGTGGGCGGTGTGGCCGCTGCTGGCGATCTACGGCGGCTACGTGGCCGCCACCGAGGGCGTCGGCCGCGCCTGGGTCGCCGATCACGTCCAGACCGGCGCGGTCGGCACCGCCTACGGCGTCTTCTTCGCCGCGACGGCCGCGGCGGCGCTCGTCGCGAGCCTGGCCGGCGGCGCGCTCTGGACGTACGTCGGCCCGCAGGCGCCGTTCGTCCTCGGCGCCGTCACGGCCGCCGTCGCCGCCGCGCTGCTGGGCGCCCGCGCGCTGCGGCGCGAGGTCGGGCCGCGGACGGCGCGGCTGTCGCTGGCCGGCATCGGCATCGCCGTCGTCGCGGCCGCGGGCGTCGAGCACGCGCGGCTCGGCGACCTCGTCCGCCACAGCGGCGAGCGGGAGGTGCCGGTCGCCGTCGCGCGCGCCTGCGGGCCGGCGCCGACTGCCCGCGTGGCGCCGCCCGGCGACGTCCCGACGCCCGCCGACATCACGTTCACCAGGGTCGAGGGCGGCGCCCGCTACGAGGGCTCGAGCGCCGGCACGCTGCGCGAGGGCCACGACGCCTATCTCGCGGCGCTGCGTGCCGCCGGCTACCCGATCATCTTCGCGCAGGTCGATCCGACCGACGCCGAGATCGACTTCGTCGGCGGCTACGTCTCCTTCGTGCAGGAGTGCCGCGGCCGCGTCCACGTCACGTTGACGCTGAAGCGAGCCGACTGAGTCCGCGCAGCGCTTGCCCGTAGCTCGAGCGCCGCCCCTGGCAGCCGCCAGCGGTCACATTCTCGGGAGCTCGCGGATAGACACTAAGTGGGTGGATCGGCACGCGCGAGCATCGGATGCTGAATTGCTGCGTTTGAGCGGCACGGACCCGTCGGCATTCGCCGCGTTCTATGACCGCTACGAGCGCTCGCTGGTGGCGTACTTCCGCGCGCGCACGCACGATCCGGAGCTGACGGCTGACCTGACGGCGGAGGTGTTTGCGTCGGTTCTCGAACGCGCGCGGCAGTTCGATCCGCGTCGCGCCGGCGGTGACAGCGCCGTGCCGTGGCTGTTCGCCGTGGCCCGCCACACGTTCTTGAAGAGCCTGCGCGATGGACGCGTGGCTTCCGACGCGCGTCGACGACTGGGGGTGCTCGAACCGGTCTCGCTCGAGGAGGACGGCTATGCGCGGGTCGAGGCGGTTGCGAGCGTCGAGCCGGAGCTGGAGCGGGCTCTCAGCGACTTGCCCGAGTCGCAGCGCGCGACGCTGATTGCGCGCATCGTCGAGGAGCGTGACTACGACGACATCGCCGCGCAACTGGCCTGCTCCGAACTGGTCGTCCGCAAGCGCGTCAGCCGTGCGTTGACCGCGTTGCGGGCTGTGCTCCCGGCGCGTTCGAAGGAGCGGTGCACATGACCGTGCTCCCCGAGGTACGAGCGAGCATGCTCGCCGCCGCGGCGCGGCGGGCACAACCTGAACGCCGAGACTGGCATCGCCGGCCGCGATGTCGTCTGGCAATCGGCATGGTCGCGTTCGCGGCTGTGGCTTCGGTCGTGGTGATGACGGTCGTGCCGACGCACGACCGCAGATCGCTCCGAGGCGCGATCGCACAGGCACCTCCGACGCAGCCGCCGGTCAGCGACTATGCCGTCCGGCTCGAGCCCGATCTGCGAGTCGGGCGGATCGGCTGGTGCACGACCCTCACGCGCGCCGGCGATACGGCCCGGCGCGTCGGCGAGCAGACGTGCCGCGCTGCGGCGGTCAGCACGCAGCCGCTGATCGCGGCCGGTGGCACGAAGAGCGCCAGCCCCCAGCACCGGTCGCTCGAGTATCTCGTGGTCGATCAGAGCATCGTCGCGGTCCGTGCCGCCAGCCGACGCGTGATCCCACGCCACGACCCGGCGCTCCCGGCCGACTGGCGCGTCGCCGTCCTCCGAGTGCCCGCTGCCGCCGGCGGCGACAGGATCGATCTCGAGAACGCCGACGGCCAGCCGCTGGCGCTCGACGACCTCCCGGGCGGACGGGCCGCGACGCAACCGGCCGCGCACGCTGCGATCGACGCCGCCGCGCCTGGCTCATGCGCCATCCGCCTCGTAGCGGCCGACGCCGCGCACGCCAGCGATGCCCGGCGCGTCCAGCGAGTCCCGCGTTCCGGGCCACGGCTGAACGGTCGGCCGTATCTGAGCTGCGCCACGCTCATCGTGCATCGCGCCCACGGGCCTGTGCATCTCACGCTGCTGGTGGATGCCGGCAATCCCACAGCGCGCCCGGCCGACCTACCGGGCGCGCGCCCGGGGCCTCCAGGGATCACGGGCGTCGTTCGCCTCGACAGCGAGACGCTCGCGCGACGCGACGGCAACGCCTGGCTGGTAGCCCGCGGCCACGACACGAGCGACACGATCGAGATCCTCGAAGACGCATCAGCCGAGACCAACTTCTGAAACACAACTGCACTTGATGCGAGGCCTGGGATCAAATGTTGAATTCACGCACTGATCGCCCGCGCTGGGCGATGATCGCCGGCGTCGTGCTCTTGGTCGCGGCGGCCATCTTCATGGCCCGTCTCGTCGTCGGAGTCACACACTCCAACGGCGACGCCCGCGCGGCTATCGGCACTCGAGCCACGACCCGCGTCGTGGCGGGCACGCGGACCGTGAGCGCCGTCGCGTCGGCGACACCCGCCGCAGGGCACACGGATGCGTCGCAGAAGGCGGCGTTCGCGGTGCTGGCTGAGCCGGGAGTGCCGGCATCCCAACTGCCGCAGGACGTTCAGAACGCGGTCAAGGCTGCAAGTCGCCACTTCAGCATCGATGCGGCCAACGTCCACGCCGCGCATTTCGACGGCCTGAGCTTCTGGATCATCCCCGGCGCCGGCCAGATCTGCATCGCCGCCGACGACGCAGACGGCCTCGGGATGACCTGCGGATCTGACGCCTCCGCAGGTGCCGGCAAGCTCTCCTTCGTACAGCGTTCGACCACCGGCGCAGACGACGTGCTCTACGGCTTGGCCCCCGACGACGTCACGAAGATCACCGTCGCGGGACCCAAGGGCTCCAGCACGATCGTGCCCAGCGACAACGTCTACGCCGTGCGCACCAAGGGCATCGACAAGCTCGAGGTCAGTCGCGGCAACGGCTCTTCGGCGAGCGAAGCGCTCGGCGGTTAACCGGTCGGCGATGCGATGCACGCCTCTTCGAGGAGCGGTCGTGGTGGGCTTGATTGGATACCCCCGGGTGGTATCTTGAAGGCATGGCGACCACGACCACCCAGATCGAGCTGCCGATCGATGGCATGACCTGCGCGTCCTGCGCGAGCCGGGTCGAGCGGCGGCTCAACGGGCTCGCCGGCGTGCGGGCCTCCGTCAACTACGCGACCGAGCTGGCGAGCGTCGAGTTCGACGCCGCCAGCGTCGCGCCGCAGCGGCTCGTCGAGGCGGTGCGCGAGGCGGGCTACGACGCGGCGCTGCCGTCCGCGCGCGTGGCCGCGCCGTCCGCGAGCGCTCGCGACTCGCTGCTGACGCGGCTGCTCGTCGGCGCCGCGCTCGCGCTGCCGCTGCTCGTGCTCTCGATGGTGCCGCCGCTGCAGTTCCGCGGCTGGCAGTGGCTGGCGCTGGCGCTGGCGACGCCGGTCGTCGTCTGGGGCGCCTGGCCGTTCCACCGCGCCGCCTGGGCGAACCTGCGCCACGGCGCGGCGACGATGGACACGCTGATCAGCCTCGGCACGCTCGCCGCCTGGCTCTGGTCGCTCTACGCGCTGTTCGTCGGCGAGGCCGGCGAGCCTGGCATGAAGATGAGCTTCCAGCTGCTCGCCGAGCGGCGCGGCGGCAGCGACCACATCTACCTCGAGGTCGCCGCGGTCGTGACCGTCTTCATCCTCGCCGGCCGCGTCGTCGAGGAGCGCGCCAAGCGGCGCGCCGGCTCGGCGCTGCGCGCGCTGCTGGAGCTGGGCGCCAAGGACGTGACGCTGGCCGGCGGCGAGCGCGTGCCGATCGAGCGGCTGCGGGTCGGCGACCGCTTCATCGTGCGCCCGGGCGAGAAGATCGCGACCGACGGCGTGATCGAGGACGGCGCCTCGGCGGTCGACGAGTCGCTGCTGACCGGCGAGAGCCTGCCGGTCGACAAGCGCCCCGGCGACGCCGTCGTCGGCGCCAGCGTCAACGCCGGCGGCCGGCTGCTGGTGCGCGCGACGAAGGTCGGCGCCGACACGGCGCTGGCGCAGATTGCGCGGCTGGTGCAGGAGGCCCAGAGCGGCAAGGCGCCGGTGCAGCGGCTCGCCGACCGGATCGCCGGCGTCTTCGTGCCGCTCGTGATCGCGCTCGCGCTGGCGACGCTCGGCCTCTGGCTCGCGCTCGGCGAGGGCCCCGCCTTCGCCTTCAGCGCGGCCGTCGCCGTGCTGATCGTCGCCTGCCCGTGCGCGCTCGGCCTGGCGACGCCGACGGCGCTGCTGGTCGGCACCGGCCGTGGCGCGCAGCTCGGGCTGCTGATCCAGGGGCCGGAGGTACTGGAGTCGACGCGCCGCGTCGACACGATCGCGCTCGACAAGACGGGCACGATCACGAGCGGCGCGATGAGCCTCGTCGAGGTCGCCGCGGCTGCCGGCGAGTCGCGCGAGCGCGCGCTGTGGCTGGCGGGCGCGGTCGAGGACGCCTCCGAGCATCCGGTCGGCCGCGCGATCGCGCGCGCCGCGGCCGCCGAGCGCGCCGCGCTGCCGCCGGTCAGCGACTTCGCGAGCCATGCCGGGCTTGGCGTCGAGGGCGTGGTCGAGGGCGTGCGCGTCGTCGTCGGCCGGCCGGCGCTGGTCGGCGTCGCGCTGCCGCCGCGGCTCGCGGACGCGCTGGCCGCCGCCGAGGCGCGCGGGCGGACCGCCGTGGTCGTCGCCTGGGACGGCGCCGCGCGGGCGCTGCTGGTCGTCGCCGACGCGGTCAAGCCGAGCTCGCCGGCGGCGGTCGCGCGGCTGCGCGAGCTCGGCCTGCGGCCGCTGCTGCTGACCGGCGACAACGCCGCGACGGCGCGCGCCGTCGCCGAGCAGGTCGGGATCGCGGACGTCGAGGCCGAGCTGCTGCCCGGCGGCAAGGCCGCGGCGGTCGCGCGGCTGCAGGCGCAAGGGTACGTCGTGGCGATGGTCGGCGACGGCGTCAACGACGCGCCGGCGCTCGCCGCCGCCGACCTCGGGATCGCCATCGGCAGCGGCACCGACGTCGCGATCGCGGCCTCGGACCTGACGCTCGTCAGCGGCGACCTGAACGGCGCCGCCGACGCGATCCGGCTGTCGCGCGCGACGCTGCGGACGATCCGACAGAACCTCGCCTGGGCCTTCGGCTACAACGTCGCCGCGCTGCCGCTGGCCGCGCTCGGCCTGCTGAACCCGCTGATCGCCGGCGCCGCGATGGCGCTCTCGAGCGTCTCGGTCGTCGCCAACGCGCTGCGGTTGCGGCGCTTCCGAGCCGGCTAAAGATCCTCGTCCGGCGCCAGGTTGGCGCGGATCTCGTCGAGGTAGCGGAGCAGGTCGCCGCGCTCGCGCGCCGAGAGCGTCGCCAGCGCACGGCCGCTCAGCTGCTCGAGCTCGCGCTCGATCGCCCGCTGCAGCGCGCGGCCGCGCGAGGTCAGCCAGAGCTGGACGAGCCGGCCGTCGGTCGGATGCGGGCGCCGCTGCAGCAGGCCGGCGGCCTGCATCCGCGTCGCCGTGCGCGTCACGGTCGGCGTCGCCAGGCCGAGCGCGCGCGCCAGCTCGCCCGGCGTCATGCCGTCCTGCTCCCAGAGCCGCAGCAGCACGTACTGCTGTCCGGCATGGATGCCGTGGCGCGCGAAGGCGTGCTCACTGGCGGCGGCGAGCGCGCGCCTGGCCGCCCAGAAGCGCGTCTGGAAGTCGGCCTCCTGCTCCATCGCGCCACAGCGTAGTCGCCACCCGCGAGCCGGCTCACGACCGCCAAGCAGACAAGCCGGCTCATGACCCCGCGCCGATCGTGCGGCCCGGCCGGCCGCGGCGCCGGCCGGCCAGGGCCACGGCCAGCGGCTACCCGGCGGACGCGGCCGCTAACGAGAGGTTTCAAGCGCGAGCGGGACGGATAGCCATACCTCGAACGCCAACGGACCTCGCTGCGTCGACGTCCGCCCAGCCGTGGTCTTCCCGGCGCCCGTGCACGGCGACCTGCGCGCGTGGCCTCCCGGCAGACCGGCGACTGCCCTCGACCCGCTGGAGGCTTCTCATGTCACGCACCGCTTCGCCCGGCATGTCCACGCCGTCGGCGTCCTGCGCCGCGCGCGTCCACGCGCCCGAAGACCCCGGCCTGCTGCTGCGCCGCTACGCGCGCGGCCGCCGCACGGCGGATCGCAACGCGCTCGTCTGCCGCTTCCTGCCGCTCGCCCGCAGCCTCGCGCGCCGCTACGCGCGCGCCGGCGAGCCGCTGGAAGACCTCGAGCAGGTCGCGGCGATCGGGCTCGTCCACGCGGCCGATCGCTTCGACCCCGCGCGCGGCTGCGCCTTCAGCACCTTCGCGGTGCCGACGATCCTCGGCGAGCTGCGCCGCCACTTCCGCGACCACGCCTGGGTCGCGCACGTGCCGCGGCGCGTGCAGGAGCGGACCGCGGCGGTGCGCGTCGCGACCGACGACCTGCTGGCCGAGACCGGCCACCAGCCGACCGTCGGCCAGCTCGCCGAGCGCCTCGGCTGCGCCGAGGCGGAGGTCGTCGACGCGCTCGCCGCACGCGCCTCCAGCGAGCGGATCCCGCTCGACGCGCGCGAGTCCGACGGCGACGGGACGCTGACGCTGGCCGACCGCATCGGCGGCGAGGACGAGCACTACGAGCTGGTCGAGGACCGCGAGGCGCTGCGCTCCGTGCTGCCGCTGCTGACCGACCACGAGCGCGAGCTGATCGTCCTGCGCTACGTCGACGACCTGTCGCAGGTCGAGATCGCGCGCCGGCTCGGCGTCTCGCAGATGCAGGTCTCGCGCCACCTGCGCGCGGCGCTGGCGCGGCTGACGGCCGTCGCCGAGCGGCGCAGCGCGCCGCCGCCGACGGTGGCCGCGTGATCAGTCGTCGCTGCTGAAGTAGTACGTCGAGTCGAGCAGCAGGCCCTGCTTCTGCGGGTCGGGCGCGCTGCCGTCGCTCGGGTAGCCGTTGATCAGGATCGTGCGCGTCTCCTGCGTCCCGTTCGCGTAGTTCAGCTGGATCGCGCTGTTCGGCAGGACCGTGTAGGTGCCGCGCTTGTCGGGGCTGATCGCCGTCACGGCCGTGCTGATGTTGCCGCCGAAGCCGGTCGTCCCGAGCGTGTCGGAGCTGAAGGCGAACTGGCCGTCTGGCGTCAGCGTCAGCCAGGTCGTCGTCGAGACCTGGTTCGGGAAGAAGCCGAAGATCGAGATGTGCTCGAGCTCGACGCTCAGCCGCGCGCCGGCCGCGACCGGCGGTGTCCGGAAGTAGCTCTCGTCGCCGACCGTCAGCTCGTCCTTGTCGGCCGAGAGCGTCGCCGGCTGGCCGTCGAGCGTCAGCGCGTTCGTCGCGGCGTCGTAGCTGTAGGGCACGCAGCCGTCGCTCGTCGCGTCGGCCGCGGTGCGCGCGCTGCAGCTCGGGACGCCGCCGGACGACAGGCCGCGCAGGACCCAGCCGGGGCCGGTGAAGGCGTACGTCGTCCACGTGTCGTCGCTGATGCCGAGGACGCCCGGCTTGTAGTGCACGTAGACGCTCGGCGCGAGGTCGTTCGGGTCCGCCGCCGGCGTGCCGGGCGCGCCCGGCGTCGCGCTCGCGGGCGGGCTGAGCGTCAGCTTCTGGCGCGCGAGCAGGCCGTGCGCGCCGCGGGCGAGGAAGCTGACGGTCGCCGGCGCCTTCGCCGTGCGCGCGAGCTTCAGCGTGACCTTGACGGTCCGCGTGCGGTGCGCGCGCAGCGTGCCGAGCCGCTTCGACGCCGGCGTGCGCGTGACGCCGCGGCCGCTGACGCTCAGCTTGACGCCGCGCGCCGCGACGAGACCGACGTTGGCGATCGTCGCCTTGATCGTCGTCGCCTTGCCGGGCGCGACGGTCGTCGTGCCGGCGACGGTCAGCGTCAGCTTCGCGACGCGCCGCTGGACCTGCAGCACCAGCGTCTGGCGGGCGGTCGGCGAGCCGGCGGCGCCGGCGCTGAGCTTGACGCTCGAGCTGGCGGCGGCGCGGCGCGTCAGCCGCAGCCGCAAGGTGACGGTCTTCGTGGCGCCGGCGGCGAGCGTGCCGAGCGCCGGCGAGGCCGGCTTGGCCTGCACGCCGCGCGGCAGCTGCAGCTTCAGCCTGCCGCCGGCGGCGGCCGCGCCGCCGCTGTTGGTCACGGTCGCGCGCAGCTTGATCCAGCGGTTGCGCGGCTGCGGCGCGACGGCCGGGACCGAGAGCGTGAGCGCCGCCGGCGGCGTCGGCGTGCTCACCGGCGGGCCGGCGGTCGGCGCCGCGGTCGGCGCGGGGCCGGGCGTCGGCTGCGGCGCGGGCGCGCTCAGCGGCCCCGGCCCGGCGACGTCGATGACGTTGCCGTTGACGTCGCCGACCACGGCGAGGACGCAGTCGAGCGGCTGCGCCGCGAGCGCGCTCGCCGCGGCGCTGAAACCGACGACGTTCCCCGCCACCGACTTCGTCGCCGCGTTCGCGCCGCCGCTCTGGAACTTCCAGATCGCGTTCGCCGTCGCGTCGTCGGTGCCGCCGAGCGTGACGATGCTGCCGCCGCAGTCGCCGTCCGGCTGCGTCGTGCCAAAGGCGACCAGCAGGACGACGCTCGAGCTGGTCGCCGGCGGCGGGCCGGCCAGCGTCACCTGCGCGGCGAGCGAGCCGGCGCTGTCGTAGGACGCGGTGACGGCGACGAGGTCCGTGCTCGGCCCGCCTGCGAGCTCGTCGCCGGTCGGGTCGGCGAGCGCGCCGCTGAAGACCGTCGCGCCGGCGACCTGCGGCGCCAGCAGCAGCGCGAGCGCGCCGGCGACGAGCGCCAGGGCGCCGCGCAGCGTGCGTCGCGGGGTGGGCGGCTGAGGCATCGGCATCACGTCCATCGAGCGGGGTCGCCGGCGGCGGGCCTCGCGATCCTACCGGGCGTCGTCGAGCGCGACGAACACGACGCACCGACTAGTGGACCATCGTGCCGGCGGGCGCCGATCCGTACCCTTGCTGGCGATGTCGAGTCGTAACCGAATGGTGATCGCGCTCCTGCTCGCGATCGCCGCGGTGAGCGGCGTGCAGCCTGCGGGCGCGATCGCGAAGGGCGTCAAGGCCAAGATCGCGATCGTCAACGGCGCGCCTGCGAGCACCGCGCAGTTCCCCTGGCAAGTCGCCGTCCAGACGTCGCAGCACGGCTTCTGCGGCGGGGAGATCCTCAACGCCACCACGATCCTCACGGCCGCGCACTGCGTCGTCACCGTCGAGGGCACGACGACGCCGCTGCCGGCGTCGGCGCTGACGATCACGGCGGGCCGCGACAACTTCAACGTCGCGCCGCCGACGTCGGCGCAGTCGAAGCCCGTCGCGAGCTTCCGGATCCACCCCTACTACAACCCGCAGACCGGCGACGACGACGTCGCGGTGCTGACGCTGGCCTCGCCGCTGAACCTGAGCGGGCCGAACGCCAAGGCGATCGGGATGATCGCCGAGGGCCCGACGCCGGCCGCCGGCACGCCCGCGACCGTCTCGGGCTACGGCCAGTCGACCGTCAGCACCTCCGGGGAGGCCGACGGCGCGCTGCATCAGGCGGCGCAGACGATCACCAACAGCGACGACGCGGCCTGCGCGCCGAGCGGCAGCGACAGCGCCGTGCACGTCTGCGCGGTCACCAGCGCGGTCGGACCTTGCTTCGGCGACAGCGGCGGCCCGCTCGTCACCGGCAGCCCGGCGGTGCTGATCGGCGTCGTCGAGAGCACCGTCACCGAGGACTGCTCGGTCGCCGCGAACCGCTACGCGAACCTCGCCGCGCCGGAGATCCAGGAGTTCGTCAAGGGCTCGTCGGCGCCGCCCGTCGCGCCGCGCGGCGGCGGACCGTCGATGATCGCGCTCTGGCAGGTCGGCCAGACGGCGACTTGCTCGCCCGGCAACTGGAGCGGCGCGCCGAGCTTCACCTACACGTTCGTCGGCGGCGGGACGGCCCAGTCCGGCCCGAGCGCGACCTACGCGCTGACGGCCGCCGACCTCGGCCACCAGATCTCCTGCGTCGTGCAGGCCAGCAACGCCGGCGGCAGCGGGCTGACGCGCACGCAGCTGAGCCCGGTCGTGCAGCAGGCGCCGCCGCCGCCGAAGGTCAAGCCGACCGTCAAGATCCGCACGCTCAAGTGCAAGCACCGCACCTGCACGCTGAGCTTCAGCTTCAAGGACACGACGACGACCGCGCCCGCCAAGAGCACCGCCGCGCTGGCGCGCAAGGCGACGAAGGTCTGCACGCGCTCGAAGACGACGCACAAGCGCAGCTGCCGCACACGCTACGGCGCGTCGCAGCGGCTGACGGTGCGCGCCTCCTCGAAGGCCGGCATCTACGTCGCGACGGGGCGCAAGATCAAGCTCGGGCGCACGCAGTTCCGCGTCTCGGCGGTCAGCGCCGCCAACGGGCTGCGCTCGAAGGCCGCGACGCGGATCGTCAGCGTCCGCCACTGAACGGTCCGGAGGCCATGCGCGGAGCACTAGGCTCCGTGCATGGCCTACATCGCGCGCGAGGCGCGCCAGGATCTGCTCGCCGACGTCGCGCGCGCGACCGACGCGCTGGGCGCCGCGCTCGCGGCGCTCGGCAGCGCCTACGAAGGGCTCGACGAGCAGATGGCCGACATGGTCGAGGCGCAGCTGTTCCGGCCGGTCCAGCTCGCCTACGGCCGCGCGCGGCGCACGCACGCCGGCTTCGCCGAGCGGCACGGCCTCGAGTCGCGCGCGTTCTCGCCCGCGGCCGCGCCGGGCACGTCGATGCAGCGCCCGCCGGCGCAGCTGGAGACCGCCAAGGAGTCGGTGATCGACGCCGACGACATCCTCGCCGAGCTGCAGGACTCGCTGCTGCCGGTCGAGGTCGGCGACGCCGAGCTGCGCGCCGGCCTGGCGGAGGTGCGCGCCCTGATCGCCGGCTACGACAAGCTGACGCTCGCCGTCACGCGCCGGCTCGGCCGCTGAGCGGGACGGGTCCGACCCGTCCCCACCGCGACGCGCTCAGCGCGCGACCGCGTCGGTCAGCGCGCGCTCCTGCTCGTCGCTCAGCTCCAGCGCCGCCGCGGCGAGGTTGTCCTCGAGGTGCGCGACGCTCGACGTGCCCGGGATCGGCAGCATCACGGGCGAGCGCTTGAGCAGCCAGGCGAGCGCCAGCTGCGACGGCGAGGCGCCGAGCTCGTCCGCGATCGCGCGCAGCGGGCCGCCGTCCTGCACGAGCGCGCCGGTCGCGAGCGGGAACCACGGGATGAAGCCGATCCCGTGCCGCTCGCAGTGCTCCAGCAGCGGCTCGGAGGCGCGGTCGGCGAGGTTGTAGCGGTTCTGCACGCTGACGATCTCGGCGACCTGCTGGGCCTCCGTCAGCTGCTCGACCGTGACCTCCGAGAGGCCGATGTGGCGCACCTTGCCTTCGTCCTGCAGCAGCTTCAGCTCGCCGACGGACTCCGCCAGCGGCACCTTCGGGTCGATCCGGTGCAGCTGCAGCAGGTCGATCCGCTCGACGCCGAGGTGGCGCAGGTTCAGCTCCGTCTGCTGGCGCAGGTACTCGGGCCGGCCGACGGGGCGCCAGTCGCCGGGGCCGGCGCGCGTCAGGCCGACCTTGGTCGCGATCACGAGCCCCTCGGGGTAGGGGTGCAGTGCCTCGCGCAGCAGGTGGTCGGCGACGAACGGGCCGTAGGCGTCGGCGGTGTCGATCAGGTTCACGCCGAGCTCGACGGCGCGACGCAGCACGCGCAGTGCGCCCTCGGGATCGCGGGACGGGCCCCAGACGCCGGGGCCGGGCAGCTGCATCACGCCGTAGCCGAGGCGGTTGACGGTCAGCGATCCGCCGATGGCGAAGCTGCCGGAGCGGGCGGCGATCGAACTGGTCATGCCACGCAGTCTTACGCTCCGGAGACGCTGAGCGTCCGCGCCGCCGCCCGGCCTGTGAAGATCGAGCGGCCGTGGACCAGCGCGAGGAGAGCAAGGACGAGCGCGCCGACCGCCAGCTGGTCGAGCTGCTGCAGGAGCTGCGCGTCGTGCAGACGGGCGTGCAGGTGCTGTTCGCGTTCCTGCTCAGCGTCCCGTTCACGAACCGCTTCGGGCGCCTGAACGGCAACGAGCGGGCGCTCTACTTCGTCACGCTGCTGCTGGCCGGCTTCTCGGTCGTGCTGCTGCTGGCGCCGACCGCCTGGCACCGCGTGCTGTTCCGGCTCGGCGACAAGCCGTTCCTGGTGCTCGTCGGGCACCGGCTGGCGATCGGCGGCCTGGCCTGCGTCGGCGTCTCGGTCGTCGGCGTCGTCATGCTCGTCGCCAGCGTGCTCTACGGCAGCGGCTGGGCGGTCGCGACCGGCGCCGTCACCGGCGCCGGCGTGCTGACGCTGTGGGTCGCGATGCCGTTCGCGCGCCGCCGCGCCGACCGCCGCGCACGCGCCGCCGGCCGCGCGCCCTCCTAGGCGAGCTCGGCGGCGACGTCCGCCTGCTCGGCCCGCTCGCGCTGCGTGCGCGCGCGGTTGGGGATCGCGAAGGCGGCGAGCAGGCCGATCACCAGCGCCGCGGCGCAGAACCAGAAGGCCAGCGTGAAGCCGCTCTCGGTCGGCAGGCCCTTGCCGTCGACGTGGTCGGACAGCAGCGTCGCCGCGATCACGGCGCCGATCGCGCCGCCGACCGTTCGCGTCACCGTGTTCATGCCGGTCGCGACGCCCGTCTGGTCCTGGCGCACGTTCTCGACGATCAGGTTCGCCATCGAGGCGAAGGCGAAGCCGACGCCGAGGCCGAGCAGCGCCGAGGCGACGTAGATGCCCAGGTGCGAGCTGTGCTCGACGGCGAGCAGCGCGAAGGCGACGGCGGAGAAGGCGGCGCCGGCGATCAGCGGCGGCTTGGAGCCGAAGCGCGCCTCCAGGCGGCCGGTCAGCGAGCCGGCGACCATCATCATCGCCGAGCAGGGCAGCAGGAAGACGCCGGCGGCCGTGACCGTGGCGCCGAAGCCGAAGCCGGTGCTCTTCGGCAGCTGCACCAGCTGCGGGATCAGGATGAACGAGGAGTACATCCCGACGCCGAGCATCGTCGCGACCAGGTTCGTCGTCCAGACGCCCTTGATCCGCATCATCTTCATGTCGACCAGCGGCGCGTCCGTGCGCAGCTCCGACCAGATCCAGACGGGCACCAGCAGCAGCCCGATCGCCAGCAGGCCGAGCGTCTTCGCCGACGTCCAGCCCCAGTCCTGGCCCTCGCTGACGGCCAGCAGGATCGCCGTCAGCGCCGCCGACATCAGCGCCGCGCCGAGCCAGTTGACCTTGCCCGGCACCTTGATCGGCGACTCCGGCACGTAGCGGTGCGTCGCGAAGGCGGCGATCACGATCGCGACGAGCGGCAGCCAGAAGAGCCAGTGCCAGCTGAGGTTGTCGACGATCAGGCCGGCCAGCACGACGCCGAGCCCGCCGCCGATGCCGAGCAGCGCCGAGATCAGCCCGATGCCGCCGGCGACGCGCTCGCGCGGGAACTCGTCGCGGATGATCCCGAAGGCGAGCGGGAAGATGCCGCCGCCGGCGCCCTGGATCAGCCGCGCGACGATCAGCAGGCCGACGGAGCTCGCGATCGCCGCCAGCAGCGTGCCGAAGGCGAGCGCGACGAGCGTGATCAGCAGCACCCGCTCCTTGCCGAACATGTCGCCGAGCCGGCCGAGGATCGGCGTCGCGATCGACGCCGCCAGCAGGTAGGCCGTCAGCACCCAGGAGATCGACGCCTCGCTCGTGTGCAGCGAGTGCTGCATCGCCGGCAGCGCCGGCGCGACGAGCGACTGCAGCAGCGCGTAGGCGGTGCTGCCGAGCGCCAGCACGGTGAGGGTCAGCGTCGCGTTCGGTCGATGGGTGTGGTCGGTCGTCACCAGGCGGGCCTTCGTCGTTCGGGATCAGGGCGGAACGAAGGTTCCGCCGCGCCCGTCTACCCTAGCGGAATGGCAATTCCGTCCCCGGCCGTCGACGCGGGCGGGCCACCTTGGGCGTCGCTCAGCGCCGACGAGAAGCGCAGCCGCACCCTGAGCGTCGCGAGCGAGCTGTTCGCGCGCGAGGGCGTCGAGCTGCCGATGCCGGCGCTGGCCGACGCGCTCGGCGTCGGCGTCGGCAGCATCTACCGCCAGCTCGGCAAGAAGGACGACCTGATCGCCGCGCTCGTGATCGAGCGGCTCGAGCGCGCCGCCGAGCGCTTCACGGTCGCCGCGCGGATGCCCGACGCGCTCGCCGCCCTGCACGCGGCGACGCTCGCGACCGTCGACGACTGCATCAGCGACGGCGTCATGCAGGCGGTCTGGGAGGAGACTCTGACGCGCGCCGACGTCCAGGCCGCGCGTGAGCGCGTGAGCGCCGCGCTCGAGGCACTGGTCGAGCACGCGCGCGCCGCCGGCGCGCTGCGCGCGGACGCGACGATCGAGGATCTGCGGCTGATCTTCAGAGCCGTCAAGGACGCCGAGACGCTCGGCGACGGCGGCGCGCGCCGGCTCGGCGAGCTCGTGCTGCGCGGGCTCAGCGCCTGAGCGCCGCCGCACGCGCCTCGGCGGGCAAGCGCGTCCGGCGCGCACGGCGACCGGGTCGGCCGGGCGCTCGCGGGCGGGCGCGTCCGGCGCGCGTGGCGATCGGGTCGGCCGCGCGCTCGCGGCGCGCTAGCGTCCTGGCGACCCGTGCCGACCGCCTCGCGACTGCGCCGTGCCCGCGCCGCGCTGACCGCCGCCGAGTGGCGCCGCGCCGGCCTGCTGGCGGCCGCCGTGCTCGGCCTGCACGTGCTCGGCTTCTTCATCCTGCTCGCGCTCGTCGTGCCGCACGGCTACAGCCTCGGCGCGAGCGGCTTCGGGCTCGGCGTCGGCGTCACCGCGTACACGCTCGGGCTGCGGCACGCCTTCGACGCCGACCACCTCGGCGCGATCGACAACACCACGCGCAAGCTGATGAGCGAGGGCCAGCGGCCGCTCGGCGTCGGCTTCTTCTTCTCGCTCGGCCACTCGACGGTCGTCTTCGCGCTCGGCATGCTCGTCACGCTCGGCGTGCGCGGCCTCGGCGGCGCGCTCGCGGACGACCGCTCGGCGCTGCAGCAGACGACGGGGCTCGTCGGGCCGCTGGTCTCCGGCGGCTTCCTGATCGCGATCGGGCTCGTCAACCTGGTCGTGCTGGCGAGCATCGTCGGCATCTTCCGGCGCATGCGGCGCGGGCAGTTCGACGAGGCCGAGCTCGAGCGCGAGCTGCAGTCGCGCGGGCTGCTGACGCGGCTCTACGGCCGCGCGACGCGCGCCGTCTCGGCGTCCTGGCACATGTACCCGCTGGGGATGCTGTTCGGGCTCGGCTTCGACACGGCGACCGAGGTCGCGCTGCTGGTGCTCGCCGGCGGCGCCGCGGCCGGCGGGCTGCCGTTCTACGCGATCCTCTGCCTGCCGGTGCTGTTCGCGGCCGGCATGTCGCTGCTGGACACGATCGACGGCGCCTTCATGAGCTTCGCCTACGGCTGGGCGCTCTCGCAGCCGGTGCGCAAGGTCTTCTACAACCTCACGATCACCGGCCTGTCCGTCGTCGTCGCGCTGCTGATCGGCTCCGCGGAGCTGCTGTCGGTGCTCGCCGACCGGCTCGGCCTCGACGGCGGCCTCTGGTCGCTGGTCGCCTCGCTGAACCTGAACCTGCTCGGCTACGCGGTCGCGGCGCTGTTCGTGCTCGTCTGGCTCGTCGCGCTCGCCGTCTGGCGCTACGGGCGGATCGAGGAGCGCTGGACCGCGCGGCTGAACGAGTCCTAGCGCCGCTTCTCGACGGGCGTGCGGGTCCAGCTGAAGTCATAGGACTGCGTAGACCTTCAGCCCGTCGGCGGTGACGGCGGCGACGCGCGTGAGGCTCGGATCGAACGCCGTCTTCGGGTCGGTCGCCGGGAACTTCGCGGTGAACGCCGCGGCATCGTTGGCGCTGCCGGCAGCTTGCCGGGCGGCGAAGACGCCGAAGGCCTTGCGCGCGCCGGCCGCGTCTGCCGCTCCCTGGTCGCCGCCGGCCGGCGCGAGTGCCGTCGGCAGGTCCGGCGTGCCTGCTCGGCTCATGTGCGCGTGGTGGTCGCTCTTTGCGAACGCGGCGTTCCCATCCCGGCCGCGGCCGCGATCGCCACGGTCGCACCGAGGGCTCGCTTGCGCATGGTTCCTCCGTAGCGGTTCGTCGACGGCGAGAGCGTGCAGCTGCGAGAGCTTCACTATCTGCGCAAGGAAGCTTCGCCGCCCTTGCTCAGGCCGGACTACATGAGGCTTGGGTGAGGATCTGGTTCGCGCCCGAGCTGTCGATCGTCGTCGCGGCGGACCACGTGAGATCGGCCGCGGACGCGCCGGCCGGACCGGCGAACGGCGCGGCGCCGAGGCACAGCAGCGAGGCGGGCCGCAGCAGGGCGCGGCGGACCGGTCGCCATCCGCGGATCCTCGATCATTCGGATGACTTGCGTCAGGCGGCCGCGGCGCGCAGCGTCGTCAGCGCGCCGTCGAGCGCGGCGCGCAGCGGCGCCAGCGACTGCTGCTGCTGCATCAGCAGCAGGCCGCCGTGCAGCGCGGCGAAGATCGCGAGCGCCAGCGCGTCGGCGTCGGCGTCCACGCGCAGCAGTCCGTTCGCGCGCATCCGCTCGCCGCCGCGCCGCAGGTGCGCGCACCAGTCGTCCATCCGCGCGGCGACGTCGACCGCGCGCTGCGGGTCGCGGCCGGCGAGCTCGGCGGCGAGCGCGCCGATCGGGCAGCCCCAGCGCGGCTGCGAGCCGTAGTGCGCGAGCAGCGCGTCGCGCCAGCGCTCCCAGGCGTCCCAGCCGTCGAGCCGGTCGATCCAGGGCCGCTGCGCGGCGAGCACGCGCTCGTACTGCAGCGCGGCGAGCGCGTGCACGAGCTCGACCTTGCCGCCCGGGAAGTAGTGGAAGAGCTGGCCCTTGCTGGTCCTCGTGGCGCTGCGGATGTCGTCGAGGCTGGTGCCGCCGACGCCGCGCTCGAGCACCAGAGCGGCGGCCGTCTCGACGATCCGGGCGCGCGTCGCGGCGCCCTTCGGCGTCAGCTTGGCCGGCGGGCTCACGGCGGCGAGGATAGTCGACTGGACCGCTGGGTCCAGGGAGCTGGAGCCGGCGTATGAGGGCACCCTCATTCGGGTGCCCTAATCCGTGATACCTTGACGGTTCCCGTTCTGACGAGCCCCGGCTCGCACCGAGTTCCGCAGGAGACCGCACCTCCCGATGGGCGACACGCAGACGATCCGCACGCCGAGCGCGCGCGCCGCGCAGTCCCGCAGCTTCTACGTGTGGGTGCTGGTGGCGCTCGCCGTCGCCGTCACCGGCGTGCTGCTCGGCTGGCACGCCCACGGCGGCACGCCCGACCCGAGCGATCCCGCGACGCACATGAGCCGCACCAGCGCGATCGTCGACAGCGCCGTGCTGGTCTTCCGCGAGGGCCTCGAGTGCATCCTCGTCCTGGCCGCGATCACGGCCAGCCTGCGCGGCGGCAACACCGGCTACCGGCGGCCGATCACGGCCGGCGCGCTGCTCGGGCTGGCGGCGTCGGTCGCCACCTGGTTCCTCGCCGTCTGGGTGATCGGCATGTTCGGCAACGGCGGCCTCGACGTGCAGGCCGCGACCGGCATCCCCGCGATCATCGTGCTGCTGCTGGTGATGAACTGGTTCTTCCACAAGGTCTACTGGACCGGCTGGATCTCGAGCCACAACAAGCGCCGCCGCAGCCTGATGTCGTCGGCCGGCGAGTCCGGGATGAAGGCGACGCTGCTCGGCTTCGGCGTGCTCGGCTTCACGTCCGTCTACCGCGAGGGCTTCGAGATCGTCGTCTTCCTGCAGGGCCTGCGCGAGACCTTCGGCGCCTCGGTCGTGCTCGAGGGCGTGACGCTCGGGCTGCTCTTCACCGCCGCCGTCGGCGTGCTGACGTTCGTGCTGCATCAGCGGCTGCCCTACAAGCGGCTGCTGATCATCACCGGCGTGCTGCTCGTCGCCGTGCTCTGGGTGATGGTCGGCGAGCAGGTCTACGAGATGCAGCAGGCCGGCTGGATCGGCACGACGGAGATCGCCTGGATGCACCTGCCGGGCTGGCTCGGCACCTGGTTCTCGATCTTCCCGAACGTCGAGGCCTGGGCGGCGCAGATCGTCGCGGTCGGCGTCGTCGTCGGCTCCTACGTCGGCGTGCAGTACGTGCGCGTCTGGCGGCCGCGGCGCCAGCATCGGCCGGCGGCGCGGCTGGCCGACGCGCCGCCGTCGCCGCAGCCGGCGGACGCCGCGCACGCGCTCCGCGCCTGAGCGCCGCGCGCCGGCGGCCGCTCGGCTAGAACCGTCGCGTGCGCCGCGCGGCCTACGCGTTCTTCGTCGTCATGCTCGGCACGACGCTGCCGACGCCGCTGTACCCGCTCTACGAGCGCCGGCTCGGCTTCTCGTCGCTGCTCGTGACGGTGATCTTCGCCGTCTACGCCGTCGGCGTGATCGCCGGGCTGATCGGGCTCGGCGGCCTCTCGGACCGGCTCGGCCGGCGGCCGGTGCTGCTCGCCGGCATCGCGCGCTCGGCCGCCTCGGCGCTGCTGTTCGTGCTCGCGAACGCGCTCGTGCCGATCCTCGCCGGCCGCGTGCTCTCGGGCCTGTCGGCCGGCATCTTCACCGGCAGCGCGACGGTCGCGGTGATCGAGCTGGCGCCGGCGCACCGGCGCACCTACGCGAGCGGCGTCGCGACGGCCGCCAACCTCGGCGGGCTCGGCGCCGGCACGCTGCTCTCCGGCGCGCTGGCGGCCTGGGCGTTCGCGCCGCTGCGGCTGCCCTACTGGGTGCAGCTGGCCGCGCTGGTGCCCGCGGCGGTCGGCGTGCTGCGGATGCCCGAGACCGTCGGCGCGCGCCGCGGCGGCTTCCGCATCCGCCCGCTCGGCGTGCCGGCGCAGCTGCGCGCGACGTTCGTGCGCGCCGCCGTCGCGGGCTTCGCCGGCTTCGCGATGTCGGGGCTCTTCAGCGCCGTCGGGCCGTCCTTCACCGCGACCGAGCTCGGCCACCGCAGCCCGGCGCTGGCCGGCTTCAGCGTCTTCTGCATCCTCGCCAGCTCGGCCGCCGGCCAGCTGGTGATCGGCCGGATCCCGGCGGGCGCGCGGCTGGCCAGCGGCTGCGCGGGGATCGTCGCCGGCGCGCTCTGCGTCGCCGGCGCCGTCGAGGCGCGCTCGCTGGCGCTGCTGATCGCCGGCGCGCTGATCGCCGGCAGCGGCCAGGGCATCGCGGTCAGCGCCGGCATCGCCGAGCTCAACGCGGGCGCGCCGCGCGAGCGCCGCGGCGAGGTCGCCTCGAGCTTCTTCGTCGCCTGCTACCTGGCGCTCTCGATCCCGATCGTCGGCGTCGGGCTGCTCGTGCAGGCGACCGGGCTGCGCCCGGCGGCGCTGGCGTTCAGCGCCGCCGTCGCGCTGCTGGGCGCGGGCGCCCTGGCGAGCCTGCTGCGCCGGCCCTAGTGGCGCGTCTTCGGCGCCTTCGTACCGGCGTACTTGGCGCTGAACTTCAGCGTGTCGCACTGCTCGAGCCCGGCGGTCTGCTCGATCGTGCCCTTGGCCTTGCCGTTCAGCGCGAACGTGCCCTTGATCGAGAACGTCACCTTCTGCGGCGCGTCGTCGCCCTTCGGCTTGATGGCGCCCTTCCAGGAGAAGCTGCGGCCCTTGACGGCGATGTGCGGCTTGACGACGATCGGGTCCTTGGTGCCGTCGGCCTCGACGCACTGGGCCGTGAAGCCGCTGATCGACGTCCCGAGTTTGAGGCTGACGCCGTTGGTCTTGTCGACGTAGTAGCCGGTCTTCGGGCCGCTCGCGGCGAGCGCCGGAGCGCTGCCCACGAGTCCGACGCCGACCACTGCGATGAGCGAGATGCGCGACAGCCGCATTGCTCGAGCCTCCCTGCGTTCGTTCGATGCGATCAGGACCCACCCGAACCTAGCGGTGGGTCTGATCTGCATGACCCGAGCGGCTTCCGCTCGCTTCGGCGGCCGCCGGGAGTTGGCGCGTCGGCGCGCTCAGTGGGCGTGCTTCGCCTTCTTCTTGGCCGGCGTCAGCACCCAGAACTTGACGGTGACGTCGTTCGAGCGGCCTGCCGCGTTGGTCGCGCGCAGCGTCAGCAGGTAGGTGCCGGGCGCCAGCCGGCGCGGGCTGGGCCGCTTCGCGCCGGCCATCGTCGCGATGCTCGACTGGTTGCCGCCGCCGGCGCCCGGCCCTGACAGCTGCGAGATCGGGCCGAAGCGCTCGACTGGGCCCTTGCGCGGCTTCGGGCAGCGCACGAAGCGCGGGCTGTGCGCCACCTTCTGCAGGTAGTAGTGGACGTCGGCGTCGACGTTCAGGTGGTAGGCGACCGCAAGCCCCTTCAGGCCGCGCAGCGTCGCGCCGCGCAGCGTGACGTCGCGCACGCAGGTGTGGTTGAGCACGACGTGGGTCAGCACCGGTGGGACGAGCGGCGACGCCGCGCCCGCTGCGCCCGCCGCGGCCGTCGGCGGCGGCGGCGCCGGGACCGCGCGCGCCGTCACGGTCGCGCCGGCGGCGTGGCCGTCGCTGGTCGCGGCGATCGCGTCGGCTCCGGCGGCGCTCGGCATGAAGCAGATCTGCGCCGTGCCGTCGGCGCCGGTCGTCACCGTGCCCGCGGCCGTGTCGGCGCCGGCGACGTCGTAGTCGACGAGTGCGCCGGCGAGCGGTGCGCCGGCGTCGTCGGTCGCCGTCGCCGTCACGCAGGCGCGCTCGCCGACCTGCACGCTCTGGTCGCCCGGGCTGAGCGCCAGGCCGCCCGCGAGCGGCGCCGTGCCGAACGTCGCGACGAAGCCGTAGGCGTCGTAGCCGTCGAGCGCGTCGGTCGGCAGCTCCGGCGTCGTCGCCGGGAAGCCGTAGACGATCGCGCTCGACGGCGCCGTGCCGCTGAGCGTGTGCTCGCCCTCGGCGATCGGCAGCTGGGCGCCGGAGAAGCCGCTGGCGCCGATCGGCGCGAAGGCGGCGGGGTCGACTGGCGCGCCGTCGAGCCGCAGCTGGGCGAGCGAGGCGGTCGGCGCGACGACGTTGAGGTGGGAGGCGAACCAGCCTGGCGCGTCCGGCGTCGCGAAGCGGTGCTCGGGCAGGAACTGCGCGACAGGCGGCACGAGCAGCAGCGTCGGGTCAGGCGACGGGCCGGCCGACGGCTCGACGCTGTGGTGATCGAAGGAGTAGCTCGCCGAGTACTGCGCGACGAGCGCCGGCGCGCTGGTCGCGATCTCGCCGGCGGCCGTCAGCGTGGTGTCGTAGTGCTCGCCGGCGGCGAGCGTCGCGACGAGCGTCCCGTCGATCGTCACCGCCGTGCCGTCGCGCGCGGCGAGCACGCGGATCGGGTCGCCGTCGGTGCGCACGGCGAGCGGCTCGATCAGGAAGCGCTCGCCCCACTGGCTCGTCGCCGGCACCTGCGCCTCGATCGGGTTGCAGGCCGAGTCCTCGACCGGGACCTGCGCGCACTGCGAGCCGCCGATCACCGCGACCGGCGCCGACGACTGCACGCGCGTGCCGGTCAGGTCGGCGCCGCCGAGCGACTGCAGCTGGGCGACGTCGCCGCGGCCGAGCGTGAGCTGGAACGGCGCGCCGGCGGGATGGTCCGCCATCGCGGCGGCCGGCGTGATCGTCAGCGTCGTGTCGTCGCTGGTCCCGACCACCTCGACTGCCCGGCGGCGTTGTCGAGGCCCGGCGCCTGGTAGCCGACGACGTAGTGGTCGCGGCCCAGCGCGGCGGTCGGCAGCGCCGTGAAGGCCGTCGATCCCGCGGGGATCAGCAGCGTCACGGCGAGCTCGACCGGCGCGCCCGCCGTCACGTGGACGGCGCGTCCGCGCACGACGCCGGAGGTCGCGGGGAGCGCCGCGCCGCTCGGCAGCGCGACCGAGGCCGGCGCGCCGGGCCTGACCGGGTAGCTGGCGTCGAAGGAGCCGTCGGCGAGGCTGACGGTCGCGGTCGTCGCGGTCGCGGCCGTCAGCCGCAGCAGCAGCTTGCGCCCGGCCGTGCCCTGGTCGATCGTCGGCGGCACCGTCGTCCAGAAGTCGCTGCCGGTGGAGGTCGGAACGCCCACGCTCGGCGTCTGCGCGTGGGCGGCCGGCGCGAGCGCCAGCGCCAGCGTCGCGGCGACGCTCGCCGCGACGGCGAGGCGCGCCCGGAACGGGCCTTCACATGTCATCGGCGTCTCCCGCTGTCCGTCGCTCCGAAACCGGGGTGAAGCTAGCCCTCGAGCACGGGCGTCCCCATCGGCCGATGGTCTGATCTGGGCGGCGCCCCGGCCGATCAGAGTTCGCGGACGGCGCGCAGCAGGTCGCGGCGGTTCACGACGCGCGCGACGAGCGGCCCAGGCCCACCGACGGCGGCGGCCTCGGCGTCGGTCAAGGGCCGGAAGCGCACGCGCCAATCGCCGACGCGCAGTCGCTGCCACGGGAACTGCCCGGCGAGCGGCTTGATGTCGGCGTTCGCGGCCGGCAGTGCCTCGAGCGTGGCGACGATTCGGCGGCGCTCGGGCGCGTCGATGCGTCGTAGATCACGGACGGCGCGCGTGGCGAGCTCCACGCGCGGCGGCTCGCTCACGGTGTCGTGCGTCTGTCAGGCGTCGTCGTCGAGCTCGGCGAGGACGTCGGCGGCTGGGCGCGTCGCGCCGCCGGCGAGCTCGGCGTCGGCGGCGAGCATCGCGCTGAGGTACTCGCTGCCGCGGGCGAGGACGGCGTCCTCGAGCTCGTCCTCGTCGATCGGCACGACCGCGACGATCGGTGCGCCGTGCCGGGTGATCACGGCCGGTCGGCCGGTCCGCGCGACCTCGTCGACGACGCCGCTGGTGTTGCGCGTCAGCTCACGGATGCTCACGGTCGCCATGCGCGAAAGTGTACGAACGAATGTCAGACAACGCGAGCTGTCGGCGATGGCGACGCGGGCCGTCAGCGCGGCGCGAGCTCGTCGACCACGGCGCGCGTGACCGGGGCGTCGTCGTCGCCGAGCGCGCGCAGGATCGGGCCGGCGATCGCGGCCAGCTCGAGCGGCCGCCCCGCCTCGCGGTCCTTGAGCATCGAGGAGCGCGCGTCGTCGGAGAACAGCGCCAGCCGCGCCTGGATGTGCCCGGGGTCGACCGCGGCGCCGGACGCGGCCGCCGCGGCGACCGACTCGATCGCGAGCGCCTCGAGCCGGCCCGGATAGGCGCGCCGGGCGGCGCCGAGCGGGGCGGACGCGCTCGTCGTCGTCAGCGCGAACGGCGCCAGCAGCGCCAGCTTGCGCCAGAGCACGAGCCGCTCGCCGTCGCCCGTCCGCACCGTGAAGCCGGCGGCGGCGAGCCGCGCCGCTGCGGCCTCGGCGCCGGGCCGGCCGCCGTCGGTCGCGACCGCGAGCTCGCAGAACGGCGAGTGCTGCTCGATCGCGCCGGGCGCGGTGCGCGTCGCCTCGACCGAGATCGCGCCGGCGACGACGTCGGCGCGCGGGAAGGCGGCGCGCAGCGTGGCCATGTGGTCGACGCCGTTCAGCAGCGGCACGACCGTCGCGCCGGCGACGTGCGCCGCGTCGACGCGCTCCAGCGCCGCGTCGAGCTCGGTCGCCTTGACGGCCACGAGCAGCAGGCCGACCGGCCCGTCGAGCCGCGCGACGGCGTGCGGGCGCGTCGTCACGCGCGTGCCGTCGCCGAGCCGCGCGCGCAGCCCGCCGGCGGCGATCGCGGCCGCGGTCGCCGCGCGCGCCAGCACCGTGACGTCGGCGCCGTGCGCGCTCAGACGCGCGGCGAGCAGCCCGCCGACCGCGCCCGGGCCGAGTATCGCGATCCGTTCGTTGCTCACGGCGGCACCTCTCGACTGGCTCCCTGGTCGGGCACTCAGCCTACGACCGGCCGCTACTCGTCCATGCCGAGCCCGGCGCTCGCGAGCGCGCCCTCCTCGACCTCCAGCCGCTCGAGCGCCGCGCGCTCGGCCGGCGCGGCCAGCTCGCGCTGGCGCCCCGGCAGCGCCCAGGTCAGCAGCGCGGTGGCGACGCAGACGGCCGCCGCGACGACGTAGACGGCGCGGTAGCCGCCGAGCGTCGCCTCCGCGCCGCCGGAGAAGCCGCGCAGCAGCGTCACGCTGAGGCCGCTGCCGATCGAGAAGCCGATGTAGCGCGACACCTGGTAGAAGCCCATCGCGCTGCCGGTCTCGCTGCGCGGCACGGCGCGCACGATCAGCCCGGGCAGCGCCGCGTAGGTCCAGCCGAAGCCGACGCCGGTGATCGCCATCATCGCGAACGCCTGCCAGAGCGCGTCGGCGGTGACGGCGAAGAAGAGCGCGCCGGCGCCGACCATCAGCGCGCCGAGCGTGAGGATCCGGCGTGCGCCGAGGCGCGCCTCCAGCGGCGGCAGGAAGCGGCTCGCCGTGAAGCTCGTGATCGACATCGGCGTCAGCGTCAGGCCGGCGACGAAGACCGAGGCGGCGAAGCCGAAGCCGGCCGCGTGCGGCAGCTGCACGAACTGCGTCATCAGCGCCAGCTCCATGTAGAGCGCGACGCCGAGCAGCCCGCCGCCGAGGTTGGCGGTCAGCACCGCGCGGTGGCGCGTCAGCCGCAGGTCGACGAGCGGGTCGGGCGTCGCCAGCTCGCGCCGCGCCCAGAGCGCGAAGAAGACGAGCGAGAGCGCGATCAGGCCGAGCGTGTCGCGCGAGCCCCAGCCCCAGTCCGGCCCCTTCTCGACGCCGATCAGCAGGCAGATCAGGGCGACCGCGACCAGCAGCGCGCCGAGCAGGTCGAGCCGTCGCGGCGCCGCCGTCGCGGCGCTCGGCTGCGGGATCGCCAGCAGCGCCAGCAGCAGCGCGACGGCGGCGATCACGGCGCCGAACCAGAACGCCGCCTCGAGGTTCAGCGCCGACGCGATCAGGCCGGTGATCGGGTAGCCGAGGCCGACGCCGACGGCCGTCACGATCGACAGCAGCGCGATCACGCGCGGGCCCTCGACGTCGCTGAGGGCGTCGCGCGCGGCGGCCATCGTCAGCGGCACCAGCGCCAGCCCGAGCCCCTGCAGCGCGCGGCCGAGGACGAGCAGGCCGAGGCTGCCGGCGAGCGCGGCGAGCACGCCGCCGAGCGCGACCGAGCCGAGGCAGAGCAGGATCACGCGGCGGCGCTGGCGGCCGTCGCCGAGCCGGCCGATCAGCGGCGAGGCGACGGCGCCGGTCAGCAGCGTCGCGGTCAGCGACCACTGGGCGCTGCTCAGCGAGGTGCCGAGCTTGTCGGCGATCGAGGGAATCAGGGGCGCGCCGAGGCTGCTGATGATCGCGACGACGAGCCCGACGAAGACGAGGACGGGCACGAACGCACGCTCGCGCAGCCCCTGCGGGGATGATTGCATAGTCTCAGTATGCTTTCTTCTCGTGTCCGCTGCCAACGCCCCCTGCTCAGAGCGAAGCCTGAAGCTCGGCAGCGAGCTCGAGCGGCGCGTCGTCGAGCTCTGGTGGCAGCTCTCGCGCCAGGCTCCCGGCGACATCTCCCGCACCAGCGCCTCGGTCCTGGCCGGGCTGCGCGGCGACGGCCCGCAGCGGATCACGACGCTCGCCGAGCGCGAGCGCGTGGCGCAGCCGACGATGACGACGCTGGTGCAGCGGCTCGAGCGCGACGGCCTCGTCGCGCGCCAGGACGACCCCGACGACAAGCGCGCCTGCCGGATCGCCGTCACCGACAGCGGCCTGCAGGCGCTCCAGCAGCGCGCCGCGAAGCGCGCGCACTGGCTCGGCGAGCTGCTCGAGCAGCTCAGCGAGCCCGAGCGCGCGGCGATCGCCGACGCCCTCGACGCCCTCGACTCAGTGATCGCGAAGGGAACCCCTCCCCAATGACCTCCCCGGCCGCCCCCGAAGAGAAGCTCTGGCACGGACAGCCGCGCGCCGTCTGGGCCGTCCTGTTCGCCTGCATCGTGGCGTTCATGGGCATCGGCCTGGTCGACCCGATCCTGCCGATCATCGCCGACGGCCTGCACGCCGACAACAGCCAGGTCGAGCTGCTCTTCACGAGCTACTTCGCCGTGATCGGCGTCTCGAACCTCGTCGCCGGCTTCTTCGCCACGCGCATCGGCCCCAAGCGCACGCTGCTCTTCGGCCTCGCGCTCGTCGTCGTCTGCAGCGCCGCCGCCGGCGCCTCGAGCACGGTCGCGGCCGTCGTCGGCTTCCGTGCCGGCTGGGGCCTGGGCATCGCGCTGTTCGTCTCGACGTCGATGTCGCTGATCATCGCGACGATCCGCGGCGGCATCGGCCGCGCGATCATCCTCTTCGAGTCCTCGCTCGGCGTCGGCATCGCCAGCGGCCCGCTGCTCGGCGGCCTGCTCGGCGGCGTCAGCTGGCGCGGCCCGTTCTTCGGCGTCGCCGTCCTGATGACGATCGCCTTCGTCGCGATCCTGACGCAGGTGCGGCCGACGCCGGCGCCGCCGCGCGAGCGGCGGATCAGCCTCGCCGATCCGCTCAAGGCGCTCTCGCACAAGGGCCTGCTGGCCGGCTCGGTCGTCGCGCTGATCTACAACTTCGGCTTCTTCACGCTGCTCGCCTACACGCCGCTGCCGCTGCAGCTCGGCGTGCACCAGCTCGGCATCGTCTTCTTCGTCTGGGGCGTGCTGGTCGCGCTCGGCGCGATCTTCTGCGCGCCGCGGCTGGCGGCGCGCTTCTCGCCCGTGCTCGTGCTGGCGGTCGTGATGGCGCTGATGACGATCGACCTGCTGGTGATCGCGCTCGGCATCGACAGCAAGCCGGTGATGATCGTCGCGATCGTCGCCTCCGGCATCGTGATCGGCACCGGCAACGCGCTGCTCTCGGGCATCCTGCTGCGGATCTCGCACACGAACGCCGCCGTCGCCGCGTCGGCGACCAACTTCGTCCGCTTCGTCGGCGGCGCGCTGGCGCCGTTCCTGGCCGGCAAGCTGAGCGAGAGCGTCTCCGTCGGCGCGCCGCTGTACGTCGCGGCGGCGGTCGCCGTCGTCGGCGTGCTGGCGATCCTCGCGACGCGGCGGCTGATCGACGAGCGCGACCCGGCCGAGCTCGCCGCCGTCGACGACGCGGACGCGCTCGAGGCCGAGCTCGCGTCGGTCTGACGCGCGGTGTGGAGACGTTCCCACAGCCGGTAGATCGCGGCGGCTGAGGCGCGGCGGTACCTTCGCTGGCGGACCTTTGCGTCCGGCAGGGCCGACGTATCGCTACGAGAGGGGGCGACGTGTACGGAGGGAGCCGCGCGAGGCGGCGCGCAGGGTGGCTGGCGGCAGCATGTCTGGCGGTCGGCCTGATCGGGGCGGGGCCGGCGCACGCGCAGGCGCCGCTGCCCGACACGCACAACCCGGCGACGGGCGCCGACTCGAGCAACGTCACGTTCCTCTACAACACGCGCGGGGTCAGCCCGGGCTACTCGGCGCTGAACTTCATCCACTACGACGACCTCGGCATGGACTTCATGTTCGGCAACGGCACCGGCGGCCTGTCGGTGTGGTCGATGGAGAACCCGCAGCAGCCGACCTTCGTCGCGCAGATCACGGCGCACGACCTGCGCGTGGACGGCGACACCCAGGATCGCTTCTGGGAAGGCGAGAACATGACCGTCGACCCGAAGCGCAAGCTCGTGTTCCTCAGCCGCGACCCGCGCGGCTTCGGCGGCTCGCTCTCCACGGGTACGTCCGGCGTCTACATCATCGACGTCAAGGACCCCTACCACCCGCAGATCGTCACCTTCCACCCGGTTCCCGCGGGCCACACCAGCACCTGCATCAACGACTGCAAGTACCTCTGGACGGTCGGTCCCTACCAGACGGGCACGCCCGGCAACGACCCGAGCTGGTTCCCGCAGCCGGCCTACTCGCAGAAGTACGGCGGCGTGCCGCTGTGGGTGACCGACGTCAGCGATCCGGCGCACCCGTTCACCTACGAGAAGCCGCTCGACCTCGACCGCTTCGACGGCCAGACCGCGTATGACCACAGCGTCGACGTCGACCGCAACGGCGTCGCCTGGGTGGCCGGCGAGGGCGGCGACCGCGGCTACTGGACGAGCGGCGACCACTGGGATCCGGTGCAGAAGAAGAACCGGGTCGCGACGGCGTACGACCCGATCCCCTACGCCGGCGGCACGACGCCGCTGACCAACCCGGCGCAGGACGACTTCTTCGGCTACTTCGACCACAACGCCCAGCACATCACGCAGAAGGTCGGCAACTACGACGCCGGCGAGCTGCTGTACGTGACCAACGAGAACATCACGGACTGCCAGCACGCGGGCGAGCTGAAGATCGTCTCGCTCAAGGGCAGCTACGGCGGCGAGGCCTGGAGCTCGACGCCGGCGAACCCGTTCCGCCTGCAGCTGGTCGGCCACTGGACGGTCAACGGCAAGCCGGGCGAGATGGACTCCAACAACTGCTCGGCGCACTGGTTCACCGTCAACGGCAACGTGATCGCGCAGGCCTGGTACGCCGAGGGCGCGCGCTTCATCGACGCCTCCGACCCGGCGAACCCGACCCAGGTCGGCTACTTCCGCGTCCCGCGCGCCACCGGCGTCACCGCCAGCAACGCGTCGGCGACCTACTGGCACAACGGCCTGATCTACGTGGCCGACTACAGCCGCGGCGTCGACGTCCTGCGCTTCGACGGCCAGATCACCGGCACGCCGGAGGGCATCTGCTGGAACTCCTGCGACAAGGTGACCGTCAGCGTGCCGGAGACGCCGGCCGGCGAGGTCGGCGGCACCGTGCCGGGCACGCTGAGCCTGACCCTGGGCGCGGCGGCGACCTTCGGGACGTTCACGCCGGGCGTCGCGCAGGACTACATGGCGTCGACGACGGCGACCGTGATCTCCAGCGCCGGCGACGCGACGCTCAGCGTCGCCGACGCCGATGCGGCGCAGCCGGGCCACCTGGTCAACGGCACGTTCAGCCTGCCGTCGGCCCTGCAGGCGCGGGCGACCACTGCGACCCAGCCGACGGCCACGTTCGCCAACGTCGGCGCGGCGGCGAGCCCGACGAGCCTGCTGACGTACGCCGGACCGACCGCCAACGACGCGGTGACGGTCGGCTTCCAGCAGCACATCGGCGCCGGCGACGCGCTGCGGACCGGCGACTACAGCAAGACGCTGACGTTCACCCTGTCGACGACCAACCCCTGAGCGGATCGCGGGGCGGCGGCCGTACCGCCGCCCCGCGACGCGTGGCGCCCCTGTGCTGAAACTCGCCATCGGACTCGTCGTCGCCGTCGTGGCGGTCGCCGTTGGCGTGCGCGCGGCGACCGGCTCGTCCGCGCCGGCGCCGAGGCTCGCGGCGCTGCACGGCAGCGTGACGTTCGGCGTCCTGGCCCCGCTCTCGCAGCCGCGCGGCCGTGACCTGGCGGCGGGTGCGCAGCTGGCCGCGGCGGAGCTCAACGCGAGCGGCGGCGTCCGCGGCCGCCGCGTGCTGGTCAAGTCGGTCGACGACCGCTGCGCGACCGACGCGGCGGCCACGGGCGCCCGGCGGCTGCTGCGGGCGCACGCGGCCGGCATCGTCGGCGGCGTCTGCGCCGGCGCCGTCCGTCCCGCGCTCGACGTGCTCGACGCCGGGCGCACGCCGCTGCTGATCGCCGCCGCGGACGCGGACGACCTCGTCGGCGATCCCTACGGCTTCCTGCTGACCGGGACGTTCTCGCAGGCGGCGCTGGCCGCCGAGCACTGGATCGTCGATCGCGAGCCGCGCCGGGTGGCGGTCGTCAGCGGCGCCGACGCCGGCTCGCGCGCGCTCGCCCGCCAGGTCGGCGCGCACGTCCGCGGCGACATCGCCACGAGCCGCGTCAGCGCCCGCGGCGGCGAGCCGCCCGCCCGGCTGGCCGCGAGCGTCCTGCGCTCGCAGCCCGACTTCGTCTACTGGAGCGGCGCCGCGGCCGGCGGCGGCCGGCTCGCCGCGGCGCTGCGCGCGGCCGGCTACCGCGGCACGTTCCTCGCAGCGTCCGCCGGCCCGGATCTGCTCAGCCAGCAGGGCGCGTTCGCCGTCACCGCGGCCACGCCGCAGCTGCTGCCGCAGGCGCGGCGCTGGAGCGCGCGCTACCGGGCGCGCTTCGAGCGCCCGCCGACGCGCGCGGCGATGCAGGGCTACGACGGGCTGCGGGCGCTGGCCGCGGCGGCCCGCGGAGCGCGCGGCGCGAGCGGCGCGGCCGTCGCCGCCCGGCTGGCCACGCAGACCTCGTTCTCGACGTTCCTCGGCCCGCTCGTGTTCTCGCCCGACCACTCGCTGACGTACGACGACCGCATCATCGCCCGGGTGCGCGACGGCGCGCTGACCCTGCAGAGCACGCTGCGGAGCCGCAGCTGATGCCCGCCCGGCGCACGGCGCTGCTGCTCGCCGCCTGCCTGGCGCTCGCCGCCTGCGGCGCGGGCGGCGACGCCCACCCGCAGTACACGGTGCGCTCGATCAAGCGCGTCTTCGTCACCAAGGCGGATCTGGGCCGCGGCCTGCTCGCCTTCCAGGACACCGAGCACTCCAACCACATCATCTACACGCCGACCGACAGCATCCCGACCTGCCCGTACGTGCAGCGCTCAGACACGGTCACCGGCGGCATCCAGCCGGCGATCGAGCTCGACGGCGGCAACTCGAGCGGGCGCTTCATCATCGGGCCGCAGAACCCGGATCGCAGCCCGATCCCGGTGGTCACGCAGGGCGCGCTGGTGTTCAAGAGCACGGCGCTCGCCGCGGCCGGGATGAAGCGCGTGACGGCGGCGGCCGGCAAGTGCCCCGGGGCGTTCTCGATCAACGGCGGCCCACCGCAGATCGTCGGCGACTACACGGTGCACAGCCGCCCGATCGAGATCGCCGGCTGGCAGGGGTTCACGCAGCAGCTGGCCCACACCTCGCCGCCCGACTGGCACGCCGACCTCTACGACGACCTCGACACCGTCGTCGTGCGCAAGGACAACGCGATCGTCTACGCGGGCTTCGCCACGGTCAAGAAGCTCGGCCAGCGCGCCGACGCGGCCGTCAAGGCGCAGACGACCCTGCGGCGGACGCTCGCGCGGCTCGGCTGACCCGCGCGGCCGAGCGCAAGGCTCGGCCGCGCGGCACGGCGCTCGCCCTAGCGGGCCGACGTCCGCGGCTTCCTCTTCTTGGCCTTCGGCTTGCCGGAGGAGGTCGTGAGCTTGACCGCGCTGCCCGCCGCGAGCGTCTTGCCGGCGCCCGGCGAGGTCGAGATCACGAGGCCCTTGCGGACGGTCCGCGAGGCCTTCCTCGTGACCTTGCCGACCTTGCAGTGCAGCGCCGCGATCACGCGCTTGGCGAGCTTCAGCGTCGCGCCCTTGAGCGCGATCGTCGTGCACGGGACCGCCGCCGCGCCCGTGCCGCCGCCCGCGCCCGCGCCGCCACCGCCACCGGGCGGCGCCGTCGTCGCGCCGCCGCCGCCACCACCGCCGCTGGCGGGCGCGACGACGGTCAGCGTCGCGTCGACGCGCGCGTCGCCGGGGCTTGGGTCGGTCAGCGAGCTGCTGACGTTCGCGCTGTTGGCGAAGCTGCCGGCGGTCGGCGCCGAGACGACGATCGTGACCGGCGTGCTCGCGCCGGCGGCGAGCCCGTCGAGCGCGCACGTGACCTGCTGGCCGGCGACCGCGCAGCTGCCGCCGCCGGCGACCGCGGAGAGCACGCCGAGTCCGTCCGGGACCGTGTCGCTGAAGCTGATCGCGCCGGCGCCCGGTCCGCGGTTGGCGACCTCGAAGCTGAACGCCGCGACGCCGCCCGCGACCGCGCTGGCCGGCGCGACGCCGCCGCTCAGCGACAGGTCCTGCTCCTGCGTCAGCTCGACCGCGAGGTTCAGCCGCTGGCTCGGGCCGGAGAAGATCGGCGTCAGCGTCGAGCCGACCGCGGGCGGCAAGACGGTGGGGGCGCCGGCGAGCGTGAACGCGGACGGGATCGCGCCGCCGGAGTACGCGCAGCCGGTCACCGCGACGGTCGAGTAGAGCCCGAGCAGCTCGCCGCCCTGCACCGCGATCGGCGTGGCGACGCTGAAGTGGGCGCTGCCGAGCGGCAGCGGGTTCGGCAGCGTCTGCGCGTCGACGCCGACGACGGCGTAGCCGCCGCCCGGCAGCGGGCGCAGCACCAGCAGGGTTTCGGGGCCGCCGGTCGTCGCGTCGCGCGTCGCGACCGACCAGCCGGTGATCGTGCCGCCCGGCGCCGGCACGTCGTAGGGCGTCGACGGGTCGCTGCCGGAGGCCGCGAGGAAGCCGCCGGCGAAGCAGGGGAACGCCCCCGCGCCGGCCGGGATCGCGGTCGATCCGAGGATCAGCGGATCCTGCGCGTGCGCGGCGGCGGGCAGCGCGCCGCCGATCGCGATCGCGACGAGTCCAAGGACGACGGTGCGCAGGCGCGGCAACGGCTTCTCCTTCGACGGCATCGACGGATGGCGGGCGGCGGCTAGCCGGTGACGCCCGGCAGCGGATCGGTCACGGTCACGGCGCGCGTCGCGCGGACGGTCTTGACGCCGCGCCCGCCGGCCGTCGCGCTGACCAGCTTGCGGCCGAACGCGCCCTTGCCGGCGCGCGCGGTCAGCGTGAAGGTCCGGTGCTTGCCGGCCGCCAGCGAGCTGACGGTCCAGCAGCGCCGGCGCCCGCTCGCCGCCGCCTTCGGGCGCGAGCTGACGGAGGCCAGGCCCGACGGGAGCTTGTCGCAGACCTTCAGCGAGCGAGCGGCGGTCTTGCCGGTGTTCGTCACCTTGATCGTGTAGCGGACGGTCCCGCCGGCGCGCAGCTTGGAGCGGTCGGCGGTCTGCGCGATCGCCAGCTTGGCGGGCGCGGCGGTCTTGTGGACGACGACGCTCGGGGCGGCGGTCGGGGCCGGGGTCGGGCTCGGCGTCGGGGCCGGCGAAGGTGCCGGCTGCTCGGGCTGCGGCGCGTCGACGTCGTAGCTGTCAGTCGCCGTGCTCTCGGCCGCCGTGTTGGCGTTGTCGCTCGAAGCGACGGTCGCCGTGTTCACGGCGACGCCGTGGCGATCGGCCGCGATCGCGATCGGCACCGTGATCGGCGGCAGCGCCGTCCCGGCCGCGACCGGCTGCTGCGCGCTCGCGGCATAGGTGCAGCTCGCGCTGTCGGCGCCGACCGTCGTCGCCGAGCAGTCCCAGCCGCTGCCGGTCGGCATGGCGGCGATCGTGTCGCCTGCCGGCGGCGTGTCGGTGACGGTGATCGGCGCCTGCGCCGGGCCGTCGCCCGGATCGCCGGCGACCGTCGCCTGGATCGTGAAGTCGTGCGTCGTGCCGGCGGCGACGGCGCCCGCGTGGCTCTTGGCGACGGTCAGCCGCGGCAGGTCCTGGACCGTCCGCATCTGCAGCTGGCTGATCTCATGCGTGCCGACGGCGCCGCCGGTCGACGACGCGAAGCCGAACTTGAACGTGCTCGGCGGGTTCGGCGGCAGCGGCGCCTGGAAGACCTGCCGGTAGCCGGCGCCGTCGTGGAAGTCGATGTCGGCCGTCACCTGCGCGCCGCCCTGGCCGGGCGGGTCGACGATCAGCCGAACGCTGCGCTCGACGCTGGGCAGCCCCCGCGTCAGCGCGAGCGCGTTCGAGACGCCGCCGAAGCCGGCGACCGAGGTCGTCGCCAGCAGGCAGTAGCCGGTCCTGCCGTTGCCGGCGCCGCGCAGCGCCACCGACTGCGGGTGGAAGCCGACGGCCGGGTTCGCCGGGCAGCCCGCCCCCTGGGCGATGGTGTTGCTGTAGTTGCCCCACTCGTCGAGCCCGAGGCCGAGGTAGCCGCCCGCCAGCCCGTCGAAGACGGCCGCGCCGTTGGTGACCGTCGAGTAGCCGAGGCCGCCGCCCGGGGCGCCCGGGCTCGTGAGGTCGACGGCCCCGTCGGCGAGGAAGAACGAGAGCCCGTCGGCGCCAGTCGGCAGCGTCCCGTTGTACGCGTAGTAGTTGAAGTCGACCTGCATGCCGGCGGTCAGCGGCAGCGCCTCGTTGTAGAAGACGAAGCCGGCCTCGTTGATCTTGGAGTCGGTCAGCCGCAGCACGCCGCTGCCGGGCGCGTCGCCGGCGACGGGAAGCGAGCCGGCGCCCTTCGCGCACCCGGGGATCGGCGACTGGCTCGTGTTCTGGCTCGCCGTCAGGCACGGCGTGAAGCCCGTGCCGCCGCTGGCGAAGGTCGTGTCGCTGACCGTCGAGCCGCTGAACGGCTCGCCGATCAGCTGGTCGGCGCGTGCCGAGCTGACAGGCCCGAGCGTGAGCAGTGCGAGGGCCAGAGCGAGGCGCTTGCGGCCTTGAGTCATCGTTCTTCTCCGCTGGTCGGCAGGAAGGGGAACCGACGCGATCGTAGACGAAGTGATGGGCGAGCGGTGACCATCACTTCGATCCTTCATCTACTTCTTTATGGTGAAATGCGACAGGTTGCCAGTCAGAGCAGCGTGAGCAGCGCCTCGGCGATCTGCGCCGGCGTCGGCGGGCAGCCGCCGATCCGCACGTCGACCGGCAGCAGGTGATCGAGCGGCGCGGCCAGCTCGCTCGCCGCGCCGAGCACGCCGCAGCCGAGCGCGCAGTCGCCGAGCGCCGCGACCCGTCGCGGCTCCGGCATCGCCTCGTAGGCGGTGCGCAGCGGCCCGGCCATGCGCGTCGTCACCGGGCCGGTGACGAGCAGCACGTCGGCGTGGCGCGGCGAGGCGACGAGGCTGAGGCCGTAGCGCTGCAGGTCGTAGAACGGGTTCGCCGTCGCCGTCAGCTCGTGCTCGCAGGCGTTGCGGGAGCCGGCGTCGACGTGCCGCAGCGTCAGCGAGCCGCGCAGCGTCGCCGGCGGCAGGCCGATCTGGCCGCGCAGGCGCTGGAGCTGACGCAGGAGCACGAACACGTCAGCGGTCCACGCAGGCGTAGCAGAGCTCGAAGCTCTTGTTGACGAGCGGGAAGTCCGGCAGCAGGATGCCGCGCACGCAGCGCGTCAGCGCGGGCCAGTTGGCGTACGAGCCGCTGCGCAGCCGCAGCCGCGCCAGCCGCTCGCCGGCGCGCTCGACGACGCAGACGCTGCGGCCGCGCGGGCTCTCGACGACGCCGGCGCCGACGGCCGCCGGCTCGCGCTCGCGCTCCGCCTGCGCCGGCGCTGGCGGCGCGTCGAGCAGGCGCTCGAGCACGTCCAGGCAGGGGCCGAGCTCGGCCGCGCGCATGCGCACGCGCGCGGCGACGTCGCCTGACGGCTCGCCGGGGCTCGCCGCGACGAAGCCGGCGTAGTCGAGCAGCGGACTGGCGCCGCGCACGTCCTCGTCGACGCCGCTGGCGCGCGCCGCCGGCCCGACGGCGCCGAGCGCGAGCGCGTCGGCGCGCGTCAGCACGGCGAGGCCGACGAGCCGGTCCTGCAGCGAGCCGGCGGCGCGCAGCTCGTGCCAGCCGGCGTCGATCGCGCGCCGCAGCTCGCCCAGCTCGGCCAGCGCCGCGCGCGCGGCGGCGGCGCCGATCGCCAGCCGGCTGGCGCCGACCGCGACCGTGCCGAACAGGAAGCGGTGGCCCGTCAGCTCCGCGCAGAGCCGCTGCGCGCGCTCCTTGAGCGCCGCGAACAGCATCGTGCCGGGCGCGAAGCCGACGCCCGCGCAGACCGCGGAGATGTCGTTGAGGTGGTTGTAGAGCCGCTCGAGCTCGAGCAGCAGCGTGCGCGCGCGCCGCAGCGCCGGCGGCGGCGCCAGCCCGAGCGCCGCCTCGCAGGCCTGCGCGTAGGCGACCTGGTTGGCGACCGCGTCGGCGCCGCAGGCGCGCTGCGCGTAGACGATCGCGCTCGCCAGCGGCCGGCCGACGGCCTCGCGCTCGAGCCCGCGGTGCTTGTAGAAGAGCCGCAGCTCCAGCTCGAGGATCCGCTCGCCGACGCAGTGGAAGCGGAAGTGGCCGGACTCGATCACGCCGGCGTGGATCGGCCCGACCGCCACCTGGTGCAGGTCGACGCCCTCGTCACGCGCCCAGGCCGGCGCGTCGTGGCCGAGCAGCGGCCGCAGCGGCTCGTGCCCGGCGAAGCGCCAGCCGCCGCGCTCGTGCGCCTCGCGCTCGTCCCAGATCGCCGCCGGCAGCCGCTCGATCAGCGAGCCGACGCGCCGCCCGGCGCCGGCGCAGCACAGCAGGCGCTGCTCGGCGCCACGCAGCAGCAGCGCGCGCAGGCGGTCGCCGGGCGCGTCGTGCAGGTCGGCGAAGCGCCAGCCGTCGGCGACCGCGGCGGCGATCGCCGCCGGCCAGTCGGCGGCGGCGACCTGGCGCTCGCCGCTCACCGCAGCGCTCCCATCAGCACGTCGACGACGCGCGCGCCGGGCAGCAGCACGGCGCCGACCGTCAGCGCCAGCAGCGCGGCGCCGGCCGCCGCGGTCAGCGGCCCGATCCGCGGCGGCCGCGGCGCGCGGCCGCCGAACAGCAGCTCGATCAGCGCGTGCGCGAGGCCGAGGAAGCCGAGCGCGAGCAGCGCGGCGGCGGCGATCGCGACGACCGGCTCGCCGGCGTCGAAGCCGCCGAGCAGGATCAGCAGCTCGCTCGCGAACAGCGGCGACGGCGGCAGGCCGCTGAGCGCCAGCAGCGCGAGGCCGAGCGCGCCGGCGCCGTGCGGCGAGCTGCGCGCGACGCCGCGCGCCGGCCGCCGCGCCAGCGTCGGATCGCCGCGCAGCAGCGGGATCGTCGCGGTGAAGCCGAGCGACTTCGCGATCGCGTGGCCGACGACGTGCACGGCGACGCCGGCGAGCGCCAGCGGCGAGCCGATGCCGATGCCGAGCGCGAGCACGCCCATGTGCTCGAGGCTCGAGTAGGCGAGCAGCCGCTTGATCGGCTGCGGGCGCCAGAGGAACGGCACCGCGACGGCGAGCGAGGCGAGCCCGAAGCCGATCAGCAGCGCGCGGCCGCGGCCGGCGTCGGCCGGCGCCAGCGCCGCCTGCGCGCGCCAGGCGACGAGCACGACGGCGGGCAGCAGCGCCGCCGACAGCAGCGCGCTGACCGGCGGCGGCGCCTAGCTGTGCGCGTCCGGCAGCCAGTTGTGCACCGGCGCCCAGCCGATCTTCGCCGCCAGCCCGACGAGCAGCAGCGCCGTCGCGAACAGCGCCGTGTGCCGCGGCAGCGTCGGCGCCGCCGCGTGGATCGCGCGCCAGTCGAGCGCGTGCAGCCGGCCGCGCAGGCCGGCGTAGAGCGCGACGATGCCGAGCAGCGCGACGACGAGCCCGAGCGACGTCAGCAGCAGGTACTTCCAGCCCGCCTCGAGCGCGCTCGAGCGGCGGCTGGAGGCGACGAGCAGCGCCGAGGCGGCCGTCGTCGCCTCGATCAGCAGCCAGGCGAGCGCCAGGTTGTCGGCCAGCACGACCGCCAGCAGCGCCGCCCAGAAGGCGTGGTAGGCGGCGTAGTAGGCGCGCGGCGCGGGTGTGCCGGCGCGGCCGTGCGCGAGGTAGGCGCGCGAGCTGAGCGCGCCGAGCAGGCCGACGCCGGCGACGACCGCCAGGAAGGTCGCGCCGGCCGGGTCGACGACGAACCAGGCGCCGCGCAGCGGCCGCTCGACGTCGCCGAGCGCGCGCGCCGCGAGCGCCGCCGCGAGCACGGCGACGGCCAGCGCGGCGGCGCGGTTGAGCGGCTCCAGCGCCCGCTCCGGCACGGCCAGCAGCGCCGCCGCGGCGGCGGCGGGGACGGCCAGCAGCAGCGCGACCAGCGCCTCAGTCACGCAGGCCCCGCAGCAGCGCGGTGTCGCTCGTGCCGAAGCGCCGATGGATCAGGTCGCCGAAGGCGGCGGCGACGGCGAGCACGGCGACGAGATCGAGCAGCAGCGCCAGCTCGATCGCGATCGGCACGCCGCCCGGCACGGCCAGGCCGGCGAGGTAGACGCCGTTCTCGGCGACCAGCACGCCGACCAGCTGCGTCAGCGCGCGGCGGCGCAGCGCGACGGTGCAGATGCCGAGCGCGACCAGCGCCATCGCCGCCTGCGCGCTGCCGGAGCCGGTCAGGCCGAGATCCGGCGTCAGCGCCGCGGCGGCGATCGCGACGGCGACGGCGAGCAGCAGCCGCGCCAGCGTCGACGGCTCGCGCGTGCGGCGCAGCAGCGCGGCGAGCAGCGCCGGCAGCGCGATGCCGCGCACGACCAGCACCGAGCCGGCGACCCAGAGCGGGCCGTCGGCGGTCGCGGCGGCGACGCCGAGCAGCAGCGACTGCAGCGCCAGCAGGCCGATCGCGGCCGAGCGCCGGCGCACGAGCACGATCGCCAGCGCCAGCGTCGTCAGCGCCCAGAGCAGCCCGGCGCTCATCGCGCGCCGCCGATTAGCCAGCTGGCGAGCCCGAGCAGGCAGAGCGCGCCGCCGGTGCCGACGAAGATCGGCACGCGCAGCACGCGCATCTTCGCCAGCGCCGTCTCGCAGAGCGCGAGCGCGCCGCACAGCGCCAGCGTCTCGGCGGCGGCGAGCGCGAGCGCCGCGCCCTGCGGGCGCACGGCCGGCAGGAACAGGTCGACGGCGAGCATCAGCAGCAGCCACAGCCGCGCCGCGGCGGCCCACTGCAGGTAGGCGAGGTCGCGGCCGGCGTACTCGAGCAGCGGACCTTCGTGCACCATCGTCAGCTCCAGGTGCGTGTCCGGGTTGTCGACGGGCTGGCGGCCACTCTCGGCGAGCGCGGCGAGCGCGAACGCGGCGGCGGCGCACCAGTGCGCCGGGTGCGACCACGGCGCGGCGCCCGTCGCGGCCTGGCTCAGCGCGACCAGGTCGGTGCGCCCGCCGGCGGTCAGCGCCGCCAGCAGCAGCGTCAGCAGCAGCACCGGCTCGACGAAGATCGAGAACGCGAGGTCGCGCGCGGCGCCCATCAGCGCGAAGCCGCTGCCGCCGTCCCAGGCCGCCAGCGCCAGCGCGATGCGGCCGAGCACGAGCAGCGAGACGGCGACCAGCGCGTCGTGGCCGAGGCCCCAGTCGAGCGCGCGTCCGCCGACCGGCACGACGGCCAGCGCCAGCGCGACGGCGACTGCCGCGAGCGCCGGCGCCAGCGCGTAGAGGACCGTCGTCCCGCGCGGCTGCACGAGCGACTTGCGCCAGAGCCGGCGCAGCTCGCGGTACGGCTGCAGCGGCGACGGGCCGCGGCGGCCCTGCAGGCGCGCCTTGAGCGTCTGCACGAGCCCGCCGGCGGCGGGCGCCAGCGCCAGCCCGGCGACCTGCGCCAGCCCGCCGATCGCGGCGCTCACGCGCCGCCGCCCAGCCGCACGATCGCGAGCGCGGCGAGCACGAGCGCGAGCAGGTAGAGGACGTAGGCGCTGAGGCTGCCGGACTGCAGCGCGCGCGTGCGCCGGGCGAGTGCGAGCGCGCGCCGCTGCGCGGCGGCGTAGAGCTGCTCGATCGGGTGCGGGAAGTGCACGACGTAGTCGACGCGCAGCGTTCCCGCCGGGCCTTCGACGCGCCGCTGCTCGCGGACTGGGCGCAGCATCCGCTCGAGCACGAGCCGCAGCGGCTTCGTGAACGCCGCGGCGCTCCAGAGCAGTGCCGGGCTCTCCGTCTGGCCGCAGATCCAGGTCGGCGCGACGGCGGCGCGGCCGGCGCCGCCGCGCGCGCGGACGAGCAGCGCCGTCGCCAGCGCGACGGCGATCGGCAGCGCCAGCGCCGGCAGGCCGCCGGTGCCCGGCAGGTCCAGGCGCGCGCCGCCGGCGGCGCCGACCGGGCCGGGCGCGAGCGCGACGAGCGTCGGCAGCAGCCAGCCGGCGGCGGCCGGCAGCAGCAGCGTCGCGGCGGCGGCGCCGGCCAGCACCGCGCGCGTCGCGAGCGGGCGCTCGCCGATCTGGCGCTGGCGCAGCGCCGGGCGGCGGGCGCCGAGCGCGACGACGCCCGCCAGCGTCGTGAAGCAGAGCGCCGCGAGGCCCGCCGTCAGGCCCAGCGCCGCGAGCGCCAGCGCGCCGGCGACGGCGACGCCGGCGCGGCCGTCGAGCCCGACGTGCAGCAGGCTCTGCAGCGCCATCCACTCGGACGGGAACGCCGCCAGCGCCGGCAGCCCGGCGATCGCCGCGGCGCACGTCGCGGCGCGGGCTCGCGAGGAGGATCGCGGTCGCCGGCAGCAGCGTCATCAGCTCCCAGCAGCCGAGGAAGCTGGCCGGGTTGCGCGCGCAGAGCAGGCCGACGAGCGAGAGCACGAAGGCGCCGGTCAGCGCCAGCAGCGCCGGCGCGCGCGGCGAGCCGGCGAGGTCGTCGGCGGCGACCGGCAGCGCCAGCGCCGCGGCGAGGCAGACGAGCACGACGAACCAGGCGCTCAGCGGATCGACGCCGAAGCGCGGCCGCCAGCCGCTCGCGAAGGCGGCGCCGACATCGGCGCCGCGCGCCAGCACGACCACCGCGGCGGCGGCGAGCGCGAGCGCGCCGAGCAGCTGCAGCGCGACGGCGAGCCGCAGGCGCCGCGCGCCTCGCGCGGCGAGCAGCGTGCCGGCCAGCAGGCCGGCGGCTCCGGCAAGGAACGCGGCGGTCACCGCACGGAGATGCGACGCCGCTGGCACGGCCGTGCGAGCGAAGGTGCGTTCCTTACAATCTTCAAGAAATCGAAGATTACAAGGCTAGCCCCGGGTGGACCCGCTCGCCGTGCTCGCTACGAGGTCCGCCGGTCGGCTTCGGCGTCGGCGATGGCGAGCACCGCCTGCAGCGTCGCCGCGTCAAGCGCGAGGATCCAGACGGCTGAGCTGTCAGAGTCGTAGGCGATCGCCGAGGCGAGATCCGGTGCGCTCGCGGCGAGCAGCGCGCGCAGCTCGGCCTCGGCCTCGATGGTGGTCTCGAGGTCCCACATGCCGGCGAGGTCGAAGCCAAGCGAGTACTCGACGCCGCCGGCGGTCCGGCGCTCGTGGATCCGGCGCAGCGGGTCGGGCGGGCGCTCGGCGTCGAAGTCGACGAAGCGCACGTCGGGCCGCAGGCCCTGCTTGAGCCGGTGGCCGACGTCGCGGGTTGCCGGCGTAATCGAGACGTCGCGCAGCGCCGGCGCGGAGCACAGCGCCGGCACGTCCTCGGCGCGCACGAGGAAGTCCCAGAGCTTGACGTGCCACAGCGCCGGGGCGTGACGTACCCACGCCAGCGGCAGCGGCACGCGGGCGCCGTCGACGACGGCGTCGAAGCGCTCCAGCCGCGACAGCGGTCGAAGGTCGGCGGCGGCGAAGGCACGCGCGCTCGCCAGATCGCGCGCACCAACGCCGAGCGTTGTCGATCATCAGCCACTGCAGCTGCGTCATCCGCTCGACTCCGGCGAGCGATTTCACGCCATAGTCGATTCTCAGGCTTTGGACGACCTCCGGTTGGCGGACGCGTTCGAGATTCGCGCGCGTGCTGCGGATGACACGATGCGGGGTCATCGTGGGGTGCAGATGGCCGACCGGCCCCGAGGTGGTCCGGCTCGCCTTGGCTTAGGCGGCGGCGTGCGGCTCGTCGGGCTGCTCGGCGAGGTCGCCGAGCAGCTCGCGCGTCGCCTCCAGCTGCGCGGCCAGCAGCTGGCGGGCGATCGCCAGCAGCTGGAAGACGCGTGGATCGGCGACGCGGTAGTAGACGCTGGTGCCGTCGCGGCGGCGCTCCAGCAGGCCCTGGCGGTGCATCGCCGTCAGGTGCTGCGAGGTGCCGCTGCTGTCGAGCCCGAGCTCGGCCTGCAGGTCGCCGACGCTGCGCTCGCCGTCGCGCAGCAGCTCGAGGATGCGCACGCGCGCGGGGTGGCCGAGCAGCCGGAACAGGTCGGCCTTCAGGCGGTAGATCGGCGGCGCCTCCGGCCGGGTGTGCGTGCGCGCCATGCGGCAAGCGTAATGGACGCTCGCGCGCGGTCGGGCGGCACGGTCCGGAGCGCCGGCCGCGCCGGGGCGGGCTGCGCCGTCGGTTGGTGGTGGCGGGCACGGTTGGGCCAGGGGCGGCGGCGTCACCGGTGGTCCGTGGCGGGCGCGCCTGGGCTGGGCGGGGCGGCGCTATCGGTGGTCGGCGGCGAGCGTGGTGGCGGCCAGCTCGCGCGCGGCGTCGCGGCCCTCGGCGAACGCCTGGACGGCGTCGGCCGCGCCGGCGCGCGCGCCGCCGATCACGCGGTGCGGGATGCCGCGGCGGGCCAGCGTGGCGCCGAGCGGGTCGTTCGGCTCCTGGCCGGCGGCGACGACGATCGAGTCCGCCTCGATCAGCGCGGGCGCGCCGTCGGCGCCGACGATCTCGACGCCCTCGCTCGTGATCGCGCGGTACTCGACCTCGGTGCGCACGACGACGCCGGCGCGCCGCAGCGCGTCGGCGACGGTCCAGCGCGTCGTCCGGCCCATGCCGCGCCCGATCCGGCGGCTGCGGCAGAGCAGCGTCACGTGGCGGCGGCCTGCCTCGGCGGCCTCCGCGTGGACGGTCGCCGCGGCCTGCGGCACGTCGCCGCGGCGCTCGAGGGTCTGATCGCCGAGCGCCGCGTCGCGGCCGCCGCCGGCGTCGATCGGGCCTGCCGTCGCCGCGCTGCCGATGCCCGCGGCGAGCGGGGTGCCGGCGAGCGTGGTCGTGAGGCCGTGCTCGGCGAGGAAGCGGGCGATCTCGTCGTCACCGGCCGCCGGTGCGGAGAGCAGGTGCGCGGTGTCGACGCCGATGCCGCCGGCGCCGACGATCGCGACGCGCGCGCCGAGCCGCTGCGGCGCCGCGATCGCGTCGGGATACGCGACGACGTGCGGCGCGTCGGCGCCCGGCAGGTCGAGCCGGCGCGGCAGCACGCCGGTCGCGACGATCACGCCGCCGTCGTAGTCGTGCAGGCGCTCGGCGTCGTCCGCGCCGAGCCGCGCGCCGCAGCGCAGCTCGGCGCCGAGCTCGCGCAGCCGCGCGCGCAGCGCGACGATCGTCGCGCCGTAGTCGCGCTTGCCGGGGATCTCACGCGCGAGCCGGAACTGGCCGCCGAGCTCGTCCGCCGCTTCGAACAGCGTCACCGTGTGGCCGAGCGCGGCCAGCTCGCGCGCCGCCTCCAGCCCCGCCGGCCCGCCGCCGACGACCGCGAAGCGCCGCCGCGCCGCTGCGCGGGGCCGTCGCGCCGCGCCGATCGCCTCGTCGTGCGGCCGCGTCGCCACGCCCGCCTGGTCGCGCCGTCGCGCGGCGTCGCCGCTCATTGGCGCCACATCTTCCAGCTCCCGCCCCGCGCGCGGGTTGACCATGCAGGAGACGCGCTCGTCGACCAGCGAGCGGTCGATGCAGGCCTGGTTGCAGCCGATGCAGACGTTGACCGGCTCGCCGCGCCGCCCGCGCCGCAGCAGCTCGGGATCGGCGAGGAACGGCCGCGCCATCGAGACGAAGTCGCAGGCGCCGCTCGCGAGCAGCGCGTCCGCCTGCGCGAGCCGGTTCACGCGGTTGCCGGCGATCACCGGCAGGCTCGGCCCGACCGCCGCCTTGATCGCCGCCGCGACCCCGATCCAGGCGCCGTGCGGCACCAGCGCCTGCACCGTCGGCACGCGCGACTCGTGCCAGCCGATGCCGACGTTGAGCGCGTCGGCGCCGGCCGCGGCCAGCGCGCGCGCCAGGCCGAGCACCTCCGCGTCGGAGCTCGACCCGTCCATCAGGTCGGCGCCGGACATGCGCACGATCAGCGGCAGCCCCGCGAGCGCGCGCACGCGCTCGACGATCGCCAGGACGAAGCGCTGCCGGCGCGCCGCGTCGCCGCCCCACTCGTCGTCGCGCCGGTTCGTCAGCGGCGAGCAGAACTGGTTGATCAGATAGCCCTCGGAGGCCATCAGCTCGACCGCGTCGAAGCCGAGCTCGCGCGCGACCACGGCGGCGCGCGCGAAGTCCTCGACCGTCCGCCGCACGTCGGCGTCGCTCAGCGCCTCCGGCGGCTCGCGCGAGAAGCGGCTCGCGACCGCCGAGGGCGCGACCGCGCGGCCGCCGCCGAGCACCGCGTAGCGGCCGGCGTGGAAGAGCTGCAGCGCGATCCGGCCGCCGCCCGCGTGCACCGCGGCGACGGTCCGCGCCAGCACGCGGCGCGAGCGCTCGTCGCCGATCACGCCGTACGACGGCCCGCCCGACGCCTCCTCGTTGACCGCCCAGCCGCCGCTGACGATCAGCCCCGCGCCGCCGCGGGCGCGCTCGCCGTAGAAGGCGGCGAGCGCCGCGCCGCCGTCGTCGAGCGTCTCCAGCCCGAGGTGCATCGAGCCCATGACGACCCGATGCGGCAGCGTCAGCGCGCCGATCGCTCCGGCGCGCCGCAGCGCTTCATGCATCGTCGCCGGGAGCGGCCACGAACGGCGGCCCGGCGTCCTCGTGGAACGGAGGCGCGACGATGCTCAGCCCGCCGTCGACGACCAGCGTCTGGCCGGTGATGTACTCGGACGCCGGCGCGAGCAGGAAGGCGATCACGTCGGCGACCTCCTGCACGCTGCCCATGCGCCGCTTCGGGATCTTCCCCAGCACCGTCGAGAGCGGCGGCATGCCGGCGACGTCGTAGAAGTAGCCCGAGGAGTCGGACTCGATCACGCCGCCGTTGACGCCGTTGACGTTGATCCCGCGCGGCGCCAGCTCGACCGCCATGTAGCGGACCCAGGCCTCCAGCGCCGCCTTCGCCGCGCCCAGCGTCGCGTAGCCCGGATAGGCGCGGATGCTGCCGTAGCTGGAGAGCACGACGACGCGCCCGCCCTGGTCCATCAGCGGCACCGCCTGCTGCACGCCGAGCACGAACGCGCGCACGTTCATCGCGTGCGAGCGGTCCAAGTGATGCGGGCCGAGGTCCATGATCGGCTTGAACGCGCTCGCCGCCGCGTTGCCGACGAAGAAGTCCAGCCGCCCGAAGCGCTCGCGCGCGGCGTCGAACAGCGCCGCGATCTCCTCCGGCGACTCCATGTCGGCCTGCACGGCGATCGCCTCGCCGCCGGCCGCCTCGACGTCGGCGACCGTCTGCGCCGCCAGCTCCGCGTTGCGCTTGTAGTTGATGACGAGCGAGGCGCCCTCGCGCGCCAGCGTCAGCGCCAGCGCGCGGCCGATGCCGCGCGAGCTGCCGGTGATCAGCGCGACCTTGCTCACCGCAGGACCTCCCGCGCGATCACCGTCTTCTGGATCTCGTTCGTGCCCTCCTCGAAGCGCTGCGCGCGCGCGTCGCGGTAGACGCGCTCGATCGGACCCGGCCCGAAGTAGCCGATGCCGCCGTGCACCTGCAGCGCCTTGTCGGTCACGCGGCCGAGCATGTCGACGGCCGTCAGCTTGGCCATCGAGGAGAGCGTGCCGGCGTTCTCGGCGCCGCGCTCCCACTTGCGCGCCGCGTGCAGCGTCAGCTGCCGCGCCGCCTCGACGTCGGCGGCGTTCTCGGCCAGCTGGAAGCTGACGGCCTGGCGCTGCGCGAGCGCCTTGCCGAACGTCACGCGCCGCTTGGCGTGCTCGACGGCGAGCTCCTGCGCCCGCCGCGCGAGGCCGACGCAAGTCATCGCCACCGCGATCCGGCTCGGCGTCAGGAAGCCGCCGAGGGCGACGTCGAGCCCGGCGCCCTCGTCGCCGAGCCGGTTGGCGATCGGCACCGGCGCGCGGTCGAAGTACAGGTGCGCGTGATCGGTCCCGCGCACGCCGAGCGACGGCAGCATCTCCTCGGTGCGCACGTTCGGCGTGTCGCGGTCGACCAGCAGCGCGACGATCCCGTCCTTGCCGCTGCTGCCCTCCAGGCGCGCGAACAGCAGCCACCAGTCGCACGTCAGCCCGAACGTGATCAGGTGCTTCTCGCCGCTCAGCAGGTACTGGTCGCCGTCGCGCACGACCGTGCAGCGCAGGTCGGCGCCGGTGCCCGCCGTCGGCTCGGTCAGCGTGAAGGCGATCGTCCGCTCGCCGCTGATCGCCGGCAGCAGGAAGCGCTCGCGCTGCGCGGCGTCCGCGACCTGCTCGACCGAGCGCCAGACGCCGTTGGCGACGTGCACGATCATCCGCAGCGAGGCGTGCGACATCGCGAACAGCTCGAGCAGCTCGAGGTAGCGCGAGAACGGCAGCCCGCGGCCGCCCAGCTCGATCGGCGCCGCCAGCGACAGGTAGCCGCGGTCGCGCAGCTCCGCGCGCAGCTCCGGCGACACCGCGCCCTCGCGCTCGATCCGCTCGGCCCACGCCTCCCCCGGCCCGGCGACGAAGTCCGCGACCTCCTGCTTGAGGGCCGCGAAGGTCTCCTCGTCGACGGCGGGTACGGCGCTGGCTGTCATCGTGCGGCCTCCTCGGGCGGGGTCATGGCGAGCTCGCGAGCGCGCTCGCGCAGCAGGAACTTCTGCACCTTGCCTGTCGCGTTGCGCGGCAGCTCGTCGATCAGCTCGAGCCGCTCCGGCCAGTACTGCTTGGCCACGCGCGCCGCGTCGAGGTGCTCGACGAGGTCCGCCAGGTCGAGCTGCGCGCCGTCGGCGGCGACGACGAAGGCGCAGGCGCGCTCGCCGAGCCGCTCGTCGGGCATCGCGACGATCGCGACGTCGGCGACGTCCGCGTGCGCGTGCAGCAGCTGCTCGATCTCCGCGACCGGGACCTTCTCGCCGCCGCGGTTGACGACGTCGCGGACGCGGCCGGTGATGCGCAGGAAGCCGTCCTCGTCGAGCACGGCGAGGTCGCCCGTGCGGTACCAGCCGTCGGCCGTCAGCGCCTCGGCGGTCAGGTCCGGGCGGTCCAGGTAGCCGTCGAAGAAGCAGCGGCTGAGCAGCTCGAAGTTGCCCTCGCTGCCGGCCGGCAGCTGCTGCCCGTCGTCGTCGGTGATGCGGATGCGGACGCCCGCGAGCGGCCGGCCGTCGGTCGTGCAGACCTTCTCCAGCGGGTCGTCGGGCGCCGAGATCGTGCCGAGGCAGGTCTCGGTCGAGCCCCAGGCGCCGCAGACCGCCGTGTCGAGCACGTCGCGCGCGCGGCGCGCCAGCACGCGCGGCACCGTCGCGCCGGTGACGACGAAGATGCGCAGCGCCGCCGGCGCCTCCTCGCCCGCCTCGACGACGCCGACGAGGTCGGCCAGGAACGGCGTCGCCGCCTGCACGAACGAGCCGCCCCACTCGCGCAGCGCCGCCGCCGCGCGGCGCGGCTCCCAGCTCGCCTGCAGGATCTGCGGGCTGCCGAGGAAGAAGGCCAGCCACATGCCGTAGAGGAAGCCGGTCTGATGCGCCAGCGGCGAGGGCACGAAGATGCGGTCGTCGCGGCCGAGGCCGAGATGCTCGATCTCCATCGCGACCGCGCGCGTCAGCGTCGCGTAGCGGTGCACGACGCCCTTCGGCTCGCCGGTCGTGCCGGAGGTGAAGAGCAACTGCGCGGGCGCGTCGGCGGTCGGCGTGCGCGCCTCGATCGCGGCAGCGTCGACGCGGACCTGCGCGACCGCCTCGCCGTAGCGCCGCCAGCCGTCCGGCAGCGCGGCCGGCGTCGCGGCGTCGACGGCGACGACGATCACGTGCTCGACGTCCGTCGCCTGGTTGGCCAGCAGCGCGACCGTCTCCTGCACGCCGTCGCGGCCGCGGAAGCGCTCGGCGACGATCAGCACGCGGGCGTGCGAGCGCTGCAGCGCAAGCGCCAGCTCGCGCTCGCGGAAGATCGGCATCAGCGGGCAGCAGACGGCGCCGATCCGCAGGATCGCCAGCGCGATCACCGGGAACTCGCCGACGTTCGGCAGCTGGAAGGCGACCGGCTCGCCCGGCTCGACGCCGAGCTCGAGCAGCAGCGCGGCGGCGCGGTCGACGTCGTCGCAGAGCTTGCGCCAGCTCCAGGCGCGGGCGACGTCAGTGCTCGCGTCGACCAGCCCCAGCTCGCTCGGCCGCTCGCGCGCCCAGCGCCGCACCTGCTCGAAGATCGGTGTGCGCGCGGCGTCGTCGATCGCGACGCTCGGCCGCTCGCGCGGACGCTGCTTGACCTCGCGCTCGACGGCCATCGAGAGGCCGATCGCGTTCATGTCGTCGAGGAAGCCGGGGTAGGAGATGCGGTAGGCGTTCGGGAACGTCAGCGTGCTCTCGCCGGCGGCGCGGCTGGCGGCGACCGCGAGCGCCATCAGCACGCGGTGGTCGTTGTAGGAGGACAGCGGCGCCGCGCTCATGCGCTGCGTGCCGCGGATCAGCAGCTCGTCGCCGTCGGTCAGCTCGACGTCGCCGCCCATCCGCGTCAGCTGCATCATCGCGGCGACGCGGTCGGACTCCTTCAGCCGCACGTGCTCGATGTTGCGGAAGCGGCTCTCGCCGTCGGCGTACGCGGCGAGCGCCGCCAGCACCGGCAGCATGTCGGGGATCTCGCGGCAGTCGACGTCGACGCCGCGCAGCCGCGCGCCGTCGTGCGCGACGATCACGGCGCCGGCCTGCGCGTCGACGCGCATCGGCACGCCGAGCTCGCGCATGACGTCGAGCACGCGCGCCTCCGGGTGGTCGACGTGCTCGCCCTCGACCGCCGCCAGGCCCTCGAAGCGGACCTCGCCGGGATGCAGCGCGGCGGCGGCGAGCCCGAAGGCGGCCGAGCCGAGGTCGGGCGGCAGCACGACGGTCGTCGGCGTCGCCTGCTGGCCGCCCTGGACCTCGAAGCGGCGCCAGTCCGGCGCGACGTCGACGGCGAGCCCGAACCGGCGCATCATGTCGATCGTCAGGAACAGGTAGGGCGCCTCGTTGAGCGTGCCCTCGACCTCGATCACGGTCGACCCGGTCGCGAACGGCGCCAGCAGCAGCAGGCCGGAGATCCACTGCGAGAGCGTCCCCGGGATGCGCACGCGGCCGCCGGTCGGGCGGCCGGGGCGGACGTCGATCGGCAGCCGGCCGTTGGCCGAGTCCAGCGCGACGCCCATCGCCTGCAGCGCCTCCAGCAGCGGCCCGACGGGGCGGCGCTGGAAGTACTTCTGGCCGGTGATCGTGACCGGCTTGTCGGCGAGCGCCGCCAGCCCGGTCATGAAGTACAGCGTCGTGCCGGAGCTGCCGACCGAGACGCTGTCGCGGATCGGCGCGTACGGCCCGCCCTGGACGTCGAAGCCGTCAGCCGTGACGTCGATGCGCGTCCCGAGCCCGCGCAGCAGCTCGATCGTGTACTGCACGTGGCGCGCGTCGCAGCGGCCGACGACGCGGCTGGCCCCCGGGGCCAGCGAGGCGAGCATCAGCGCGCGATGCGCGTGGTACTTGGACGCAGGGACGACGATCGCGCCGTTGACCGGCGAATGCCCCCCTCGAATCGACAGATGCATAACTCAGCCCACAATCCCCGGCCACCGCACGATGGCCCTGACCTTAGTGATCGACGGATCGAAGGCGGGAATCTCCGGTGATCAGGCCGCCCGGGTGGGGGGAGGCTCAGCGGATCGGGCGGCGGTCCTGCGGGCGCTGGGACGCGCGGAAGTCGTCCAGCCAGGCGTAGCCGCGGCCGCTCAGCCCGTCGGCCGCCGGCTCGACGGTCAGCGGCGCGAAGACGCGGTTCAGCAGCCAGCCGGCCTTCGCCGCCCGCTCGGGGTCCGCGCCGTCGCGCGGCGCCTGGCGGAAGCCGTAGGTCGCGACGGCGAGCCGGCCGGTCGCGCGGAAGCGGGTCATTTGGTCGCGCACGTAGTGCCGGTTGGCCGCGTACCAGGGGCTGAGCGCGCAGAGGTCGTCCCACTGCGCCTGCGGGAACGGCGCGGCGAGCGCGGCGACGATCGCCTGCCAGACGCGCTGCGTCGGCGCGACGCCGTAGCGCGCGGCGTAGGCGGCCGGCACGGCGTCGCCCATGTGCGCGCGCCAGAGCCGCACGAGCGAGAACTCGGTCGCCAGGAAGGTCTGGTCGCGGCGCAGCCGCGGCAGCACGAAGGCCAGGTAGCGCTGCGCCTCGGCGAGGCTGCGCACGTGCGGGTGGATGTCGACGCCGGCGAGGCCGGGCAGGTCGCGCGCGAGCGCCAGCCAGTCGCCGTCGCCGGCGCTGGCGCCGTGCTCGAGGACGGTCAGCGCGCCGAGGTAGAGGCGCGTCGCGCTGTGCGGCGAGCGCCTGGCGCGGACGGCGATCGCGTGCTCGGCCAGCGTGCGGTAGAAGCGCAGCAGCGGCGCGCCGCGGTCGCGCCGGCGGCTCTCCAGGAACGGCTCGTTGCCGATCGCGATCGCGTCGACGCGATCGAGCGTCTGCGCGAGCACGGCGTCGAGCCGCCGCAGCTCGGTCGCCAGCGCGCTCGAGCCGGGCGCCGGGAGGGGGTGGGTGGAGTAGGCGTAGCGCAGCGTCAGGACCGTGCCGTAGCCGCGCGCGGACGCGTCGAGCACGGCCCTCAGCGGCGCGCCGAAGGCCGGCGCGCGGTCCGTCCCGTTCGAGAGCGTGACGAAGCCGCGCAGCCAGCTCGCCGCGGCGGCGCGCAGCTCGTCCTCGCGGAGCTCGAGGTCGCCGTTGTAGTTGGCCCCGAGGACGCCGCGCGCGGCGGTCGGGCCGGCGACGGCGGCGCCCTGCGCGCGGCCGCCCGGGCTCGCCGCGGGCTGCCCGCCCGCGCCTGCGGCCGTCGCGCGGGCCGCGGCGGGCGCGGCTGCGGCGCGGGCCGTGGCGGGCGCGGCCGCCGCCGCGAGCGAGGCGGCGCCGAGCAGCCGCAGGGCGCCGCGGCGGGTGATCGGCTGTGGCGGCATGCCTCCCCAACCCGCCGCGTCCGCGAGGGTTGCGACGCGCGCCGCGCTCAGGCGACGACGCGCCCCGCCGCCGCCCAGGCCTGCGCGCGCGAGCGCGGCCGGCCGATCATCGCGCGCTCGCCGTCGTCGAGGATCGGGCGCTGCAGCAGCGCCGGGTGCTCGGCGAGGATCGCGACGACGTCCTCGATCGCCAGCCCGTCGGCCGCCAGCCCGAGGTCGGCGTACTGCTTGTCGCGGCGGATCAGCGCGTCCGGCGGGTCGCCGACCAGCCGCTCGGCGAGCGAGCGCAGCTCGGCGGCCGAGAGGCGCCCCTTGACGAGCAGGTAGCGGCGGACGCTGACCTCGCGGCCGGCGGCCTGCAGCGCGTCGAGCGCGTGCACCGAGGTCGAGCAGTGCGGGTTGTGCAGCAGCGAGAGCGTGGCGGCGGAGTCGGGCACCGTGCCGATGCTACGCCGCCGCGCCCACGCCTCCGGGGCCATGCGGCGCTCATCGATCTCCACGCCGGATCTCATTGACAGCGCGTCGACGGTCGTGGAACGCTGGATGCCCGCATTTCCAGGGGTTTCTCGCGCGGAGCGAGAGAGGGAGGGGTTGCATCCATGAAGGCATCGAAGGTGCGCGCCGCCGGCGTCGCACTCGTCTCGGCTGCCGGGCTCGGGCTGGCGGCCGGTCCGGCGCTGGCGTCCTCGCACGGCGTCACGGTCGGCAGCATCGGCTCGCTCGCGCCGGGCGCGAAAGCGGGGACGCTGCACGGCAGCGTCGTCAACAGGACCGGCCACGCGACGCTCGCGAAGGTGACCGTGCGCACGCACCGCTACGGCGCCAAGGAGCGCGTCGGCCTGCACGCCATCCGGCACCGGCGCCGGCGAGCTCGGCTGCGCGACGACCGAGCGCGACATCGCGATCAAGGGCGGCACGCCGATCCGCGGCGCCGCCGTCCGTGCCGCGCTCGCCGCCGCGCCGCGCGCGCACGCGGCCCGCGCGGAGACCTGCGGCTCCGGCGCGCACACGCTCGTCAAGCCGGGCGACCGCGTCTTCCCCGAGGTCGGCAACGGCGGCTACCAGAGCCTGCACAGCGACGTCTTCATCGCCTACGACGCGATCGCGAACCAGTTCCTGCCGGGCACGCACGTCGACCTGCAGCAGCGCTCGACGCAGTGCCTGACCGACTTCAGCCTCGACTTCGAGATGCACAACGCGGTCACCAGCACGACGGTCCCCGGGCCCGACCTGACCGTGCAGTCGGTCGCGGTCGACGGCCGGCCGGCGACCTTCGCGTTCGTCCAGCCGACCTACCCGGGCGATCCCAACGGCCAGGACGACCCCGACCCGCTCGCCCACCGCAGCGGCCTGACGATCCCGATCAGCGCCGAGAACCCGAACCCGCCGGCCTGCGCGCCGACGACGGCGGCCGCCGCGGCGCAGAACGTCCCCTGCAACGCGACCAAGCTGGTGATCACGCCGGCGCAGCCGATCGCGAGCGGGACCGACTTCACCGTGACGGTCAACTACACCGGCCGCCCGGGCATCCGCCAGGCGCCGTCGCTCGGCAGCGAGGGCTGGTTCCGCAACAACACGCCGGGCGGCGAGGGCGCGATGGTCTCGACCGAGCCGACCGGCTCGATGGCCTGGATGCCGCTGAACGACCACACGTCGGTCAAGCCGACCTACGACATCTACGACACGGTCACCAAGGGCAAGGTCGCGATCGGCAACGGTCGCCTCGTCAGCAGCGGCGACAACGCGCCCGACGCGAACTTCCCCGGCGGCTCGACCAGCTGGCACTGGAAGTCCTCCGAGCCGATCGCCGCCTACCTCGTCGAGGACAGCATCGGCAGCTACGAGCTGAGCGAGCGCACCGGCGGCAACGGCGTCGTCTACTACGAGGCCCAGGACGCCTCGATCGCGGCCTCGCGCAAGGCGCTGAACAAGGTCGCGATGGACCAGCAGGAGGACATCACCCACTTCCAGGAGCCGTTCAACGGGCCGTTCCCGTTCAACGCGAACGGCATCATCGTCGGGCTGCCGAGCGCCAGCTTCGAGGAGGAGATGCAGACGAAGATCGTCTTCGTCGGCGGCACGATCGGCGGCAGCACCGGCCTCAGCACGAGCACCTTCGCGCACGAGAACATGCACCAGTGGTGGGGTGACAACGTCTCCTACTCCGACCACCGCTATACTCACGACAACGAGCAGCGGGTCTCAAGCGAGACGCCAACTGGACTGCCCGGTGCGACTCAGTCGTTTGCGTATAACAGTCTCGGTCAGTTGACGAACTCGGGCTCGGGTACCTTCGCCTACAATGATGCGGGAAGCCCGACGATGATCGACGGGAAGAGTGGCTACGCCTACTTCCATCCGAGCGGGTCGGGGGTGTTCGATCAGCAGGACGAAGAGCTAACAAGATCGCCAGGCGCTACGTATAGCTATACGCGGCTGGGTCAGCGGAGCGCGTTGACGCCGACAGTCGGTGCGGCGACGGCCTATTCGTATAACCAGAGCGGTGACCTGACGACAGTTACTATTCTTAGTGGTAAATAGATCACGGTTGTGGTAGGTTGAGTGGGTGTCTAGGGATGCTCGCTCGTTGCCGTCGCAGGCGCGGGAGGAGCTGCGCCGCAGCGCGGTGCGGTTGGCCGGCGAGGGCTACTCG